>Ga0209208_10000037_pt1 | contig 129598 bp, 104 predicted proteins | sample S1TSphfallax_3_FD_187694 | JGI IMG/M metagenome (GOLD analysis project Ga0209208, IMG submission 187694) | Host-associated microbial communities from peat moss isolated from Minnesota, USA - S1T2_Fd - Sphagnum fallax MG (SPAdes) (version 2) | ecosystem: Host-associated > Plants > Peat moss >... | reverse complement strand
ATGCTACAATCACAAAACTATGGCTTGCAACAACTAACAAAGCTTGAAGGTTCTATGTGCACTCAAAAACCATGAAAGGAGAGAATGAAAGACTACTCAAAACCACTCCATTATATACTAACTCCTTACCCTAAAGTAGCCGCTACTTAACCCTAACCTAGCCGCCGCCTAACCCTAGCCGCCACCAAACCCTAACCCTAGCCACCACCAAACCCTAGCCACCGCCAAACCCTAACCCTAGCCATCGCCAAGCCCTAAGTAGCCTCCACTTCCAAACCCTAGCCACCACTATTCAACCTAACCTAAGTATTATAAGGATGTGAATACTATTCATCCTTTTGATGAATGTTTAACATATTCATCAACATTGGGAATTAGAAACGAATAATATTTCTAACAATAATTAGAATAGAAACAAGGTTTCAAGCACCAAAGTTTAACAAAAGATGCAATTGTATTTAAATCACATGGGTTGAAGGAATCACAAACTACAATCATAAAACTATAACTTGTAACAAACTTACTTCAAACTCCAAAGTCTCTAGGTTCATTCAAAAACTTGATAAAAGATAGTGAAAGACCATTCAAAACCACCCGAATATATACTATTTCCTAACCCTAAAATAGTTGTCACTTAACCCTAAACTAGCCACCACTTAACCCTAATACTACCACCAAACCCTAACTCGAGCTATTGCCAAACCTTAACCTAACCGCCATCAAAGCCTAATGTAACCTCCACTTTTAAACCATAGCCGCCACTATTCAACCTAACCTAATTATTTTAAAGATGTGAATACTATTCATCCTTTTGATGAATGTTTAACATATTCATTAACATTGAGAATTAGAAACGAATAGTATTTCTAATATTTCATCATCATTCAAAGGTCCACAACAACATGTTCTACATGTTTTGAAAGGGGTTTATTATCATGACCACCTTCTACTTCAAAGGTCGTTTCAAGGAACACAACATCTCGACTCTTGATGATCCTATTGGTTTCTACACACATCAAGTGATATGTTTTAATCCCTTCAACACCTTCAAAACACATAGGGTATGGATTTGGATTCTAATTTGCTTCTTTTCTCATCGGGAATGTGTGCATATGTTTTGCAACCAAAAACTTTCAAATGATGCATTAGGCTTTTTACCAATCCATGTTTCTTGTGTGGTCTTTGAATCAAGGGCTTTGGGTGGAAATTGATTCTTGATGTAAATTGCCATGTTCACCATCTCCACCCAAACTCCAAATCAAGACCTTATGCACAAATCATGTTCTTAACGCACTCTACGATGGTCCTATTGGTTTGTTTTGTAACTCCATTTTGTTGTTGGATTCCAAATTCATGCAAAAAGTCATCAAACTTCCTCAACACCAACTCTCCTCCATTGTTAGATTGCAAGGTCTTAATTTTCATGCTAATTTCATTTTCCACCAAGGCCTTGTATGCCTTAAATTTGTCCAAAAGAAAAGAATGTGAAACTTCCGAAACTACCACATTAGTGAACAAAACTCACAAGTCAAATGAAAAGCTTTGTTTCTATTGTAAGAAACCTGGCCATTTTGTGAGAAATTGTTTGAAGAAGAAAATGATGAAAAAGAAAAAGCCAATCAAGCTTGTGTATTGGAAAGAACTTGAAAACAAGCAAGAAATGAAAGCTTTAAGGTTCATGAAATGAAACAATTGTATTAATTAACAAGAAGATTACAAAGGTTGTATGCTTCAAATACTACAATCAGAAAACTATGACTTGTAATATCTAACAAGGCTTGAAGGTTCTATGTGCACTCAAAACCATGAAAGGAGAGAATGAAAGACCACTTAAGAACACTCCACTATATACTATCTCCAAACCCTAAAGTAGCTGCCATTTAACCCTAACCTTGCCGCCACCTAACCCTAACCCTAGCCACCGTCAAGCCCTAACCCTAGCCACCGCCAAGCCCTAACCCTAGCCATCGCCAAACCCTAACCCTAGCCATCGCAAAGCCCGAAGTAATTTTCACTTCTAAACCCTAGCCACCACTATTTAACCTGACCTAATTACTACAAGGATGATAATACTATTCATCCTTTTGATGAATGTTTAACCCTTTCATCTCCGTTAGGAATTAGAAACGAATAGTACTTCTAACATTCCCACTCTATGAAGTTTCTAATCCGAACATGGTTATGAATTTGTTATGTCATTTTTTTGGTAATGCCTTTGTTAGCACATGTCCTTTGTTGAACAATATTCGAACGTAACTTCCCCATTTTCAACCCGTTCTCCAACAAAATGATGTTGCACATCAATGTGCTTTGTTTGAGCATGTTGCGTGGGATTCTTCGTCAATGATATTGCACCTTGGTTGTCACATCGAATCACCATTGCCTTCTTCTCTTTCATGTACCCTAATTCTTTCATGAGCTTTGTCATCCATATGGCTTCCTTGGTAGCTTGTGTACTTGCCATGTATTCGGCCTTCGTCATTGATAGAGTGATTGTGGGTTGTCGTTTGTTACTTGAAGAAATGGCTCCACCTCCCATTATGAATACAAACCCTGTGGTGGATCTCCTATCCTCAAGGTCACTGGCCCAATCCACATCACAATATCTGACCAAACCTTGGGGTGTAATCCTCCAAAGCGTAATTTGAATTGCAAAGTACCTTGTAAGTATCGAAAAATGTGCTTGCCTACAATCCAATGTTCTATGCTTGGATTGGCCATGTGTTTACTCACCACGCTTATTAGGTATGCCAAATCCGATCGAGTACACAACATGGCATACATCAAGGATCCCATAGCTTGTTGATATGGAACCTTCACTATCTCAACATCCTTATTCTCATTTTTCTTCAACTTTGTTTCGGGATCAAGTGGCATTGTGATGCCTTTGCAATCCTCCATACGAAAGCATTTGAAAATCTCCTTGAGATATCCAATTTGGTTGATGTAGAGCAAACGTTGTGCACGATCCCTTTCCACTTCCATGCTAAGGAAGAAATGTAAGTCACCACGATCTTTCATTTCGAACTTTCGAGAAAGTTCTTCCTTCACTTGCAAAAGCTTGTCCTTATTATTACACACCAAGATGAGATCATCAACGTAGACGACAATGAAAAATTTGACATCTCCCACTTGCGCAACGTACACGCTAAAATCCGCATCACTCCTCACAAACTTGATGCTTTTCAAGAAAGCATTTAATTTTTGGTTCCAAGCCCTTGGAGATTGTTTCAACCCGTACAATGACTTGTGAAGCTTACACACAAGATGTTCACCTTCTTGTGTGAATCCTTTGGGTTGTTCCATGTAGATCTCCTCTTCAAGGTCACCATTGAAAAATGCGGTTTTGACGTCCATTTGATGAATCTCCATGTCTTCGATGGCTGCTAATGCAAGGATACAACAAATTGACACAAAATTTGCAACGGGTGCAAAGGTTTCATTGTAATCAACTCCAAATGTTTGGGTGAAACCTCTTGCCACAAGTCTAGCCTTGTAACGTTCAACCTCACCATGGACCCCATGTTTGATTTTGAACACCCATTTGTAAGAAATGGGCTTCCTACCCTTTGGGAGTGGCACCAAGGATCAAATGTTGTTGGCAACAAGAGAGTCGTATTCCTCTTGCATGGCCATCTCCCACTTTTTCACATCTTCTCCAATCAACGCCTCTTCCACGGTTTGAGGTTCTTTCAAAAAGGCTATGGTGGCCCATTCCACCTTTTTGGTGGCCACCCACTAATCACGAGGCCACTCTTTACGTTGCCTTTGGGGCCTTTCTCTTCGTCCATCTTGTTGTGGTACATTCAAACCTTCATCTTGTGGTGTAGCAAATTCTTCTTCTTCTGAAGAGTTTGATGTAGATTCATCACCTTCCACGCCTTCTGTTGATCGCTCGTTCAAAGATATAGGATTGGCATCCTTGACAAGTTCGTGATCATTCACAACTTCATCTACAACAACATGTTCTACTTGTTTTGGAAGGGGTCTATTATGATGAACACCTTCTACCTTTTTTGTCCCTTCTAGGAACACAACACTTCAACTCTTGATGATCCTTTTGGTTTCTACACACATCAAGCGATATGCTTTGGTCCCTTCACAATACCCTAAAAACACACAAGGCATGGATTTGGATTCTAATTTGCTTCTCTTTTCATCAAGAATGTGAGCAAATGCTTTGCAACCAAAAACTCTCAAATGAGATACATTGGGCTTTCTACCTGTCCATGCTTCTTGCAGGGTTTTTGACTCAAGAGCCTAAGTTGGGCATCAATTCTTGATGTAAACCGACATGTTCACCGCTTCGGCCCAAAACTCCAAATCAAGACCTTGTGCACGAATCATGCTTCTAGCACACTCCATGATATATTGGCTCATTCCAGAACTCCATTTTGGTAGGGTGTGTAAGGTGCACTTATTTGTCCTTGGATTCCACATTCATGCAAAAAGTTGTCAAACTTTCTGGACTCAAATTCTCCTCCATTGTCCGATCGAAAAGTTTTGATTTTCATGCCGGTTTGATCTCCACCAAGGCCTTATATTCCTTGAATTTGTTAAACACCTCTCCTTTCACTCTCAAAAGGTAAACATGAATTTTTCTTGAAAAAAAGAAGGTGACAAAATATCATGCTCCACCATGAGATGTGGTCTTCATCAATCCACACACATCGCTATGCACAAGTTCCAAAAGTTTGGAAGCCCTTCTCGTTTCATTTTTAGGAAAGGATGTCCTTTGATGTTTGCATTCAATACAAGCTTCACACACATGGTGCAATGGCACTTCTTTCAAATTCATGCCATTCACCATGGCATCCAAATCCTTAAGCCTTGCCATGTTGAGATGGCCAAGTCTTTCATGCCAAAGCATTGCAACTTCATCCAAAGAATTTGCAATGTGCGTCGTGTCCTTGCGCACCTTCACATTAAGAAGGTACAAGTTCTTGTCCCTTCGTGCTTCCACCACAACAACTCTTTGAGCATCGTTAACCTTACAACCATCTTTGTCAAACTCCATTTAGAAACCTTCATAAATGAGTTTACTCCTGGAAATGAAATTATTCTTCATTTTTGGAACATGAAGAACTTGGGTGATGGTTGTGTGTGACATTTTTCCTCCCACTTGCATTGTGGCTTTGATGTTCCCCTTGCCAATGGCCTCCAAAACAGTGTCATCCCCATGAACACCCTCCTTGGGGAAATGCATTCGTACGTGGTAAACCATTCTTGTTGTGATGTCATGTGTTGCGTTGCAATGGAATCAACAATCCAATCATACATGGTATGATCATTAGCACTCAATGCGGCAACAAACATTTGCTCATGGTCTTCACAAGCTTGATTGATTTTTTCTTTTTCATCACTTTTCTTCTTCAAACAATTTCTCACAAAATGTCCAGGTTTCTTACAATAGAAACAAAGCCTTTCATTTGACTTGTGAGTTTTGTTCACTAATGTGGTAGTTTCGGAACTCTCACATTCTTTTCTTTTGGACACTTCATGAAGCAACCTTGCTACAATGAATTGAAGGTCTACATCTTTTGTGGACATGGACTCCAAGCTTGTGACTAGGTTATCAAAGGATGGAGGTAGGCTCATGAGGAGTATACCATGTAAACATCTTCATTCATAATGTTCACCTCGATGGAATGTAGTTGGTCCGCAAGGGCTTTCACCGTGTTGATGTGCATGTCATCTTTTTTTTGCATTTTGATGGTGAAGAATCTCCTTCGAAGGAACAACTTGTTACCAATTGTCTTACCTTCATGGACACCGCAAAGAGCCTCCCACACACTTTTCACATTGTCACAATATTGAATGTGTGCCAACCACAAGGATTCGTTCAAGTGGCAAGGAGCACCTCGTGTGTAAGTTGAAAAAGTCCTTGTACGGGCTCAAGCAATCACCAAGAGCATGGTACCAACACATTGACATGTTCTTCACCCATGAATGTTTTTCTAGGAGCCAAGCGGACCATTCGTTGTATGTTTGAGCAAATGAGTGAGTACTTGTTGAGAGTGATTATCTATGTGGATGATCTGATCATCTTAGCAAGCAATGTGAGCATTTTGAAATGGTTGAAGTCAAGGCTTGAAGATGAATTTGAGATGAGTGATCTTGGAGGGTTGCACTATTGCTTCGGTGTGGAGTTTGAGAGAAACTGTGCAAACCGCACCATAACCATGAGCCAAAGCAAATACATTGAGGAGGTGCTCAAGTGCTTCAACATGGAGGAGTGCAAGCCCAATTGGAACTCCGCTTGATGTGAATTCCAAGCTCTTGAAACTCATGGAGGAAGAGTTTCAAGGCATTCAAGAGGAGATGCAAGGCATTCCATATAAGGCGGCAGTGGGATCATTGATGTATGCCATGGTGGGCACATGGCCGGATGTTAGTTAATACAATTGTTCCCTTTCATGAACCTTGAAGCTTTCATTTCGTGCTTGTTTTCAAGTTGTTTCCAATAGTTGACATCTTATAGTTTCAAGTACATACATTACATTTGTAAATACATGGACATATATAGCAAGTACGTGGTCATATACATAATGGACTTCAATTGTAAAGATTATCTAATGGATATGACATACAACACTTTCAAGTATATATTCTTAATACATGGGCATACATAATTTTTGACAACACAAGATATTTTTAACAATATGGACCATGAAACTACATCACAGACATAATGGAGTCATGAAAACATTAGGATGATTATTCAAAAGCACTCCATGTGCCTGATCTAATCACCATAGTACTTAAGAACATTACAACTAGCCAAAAAATGATAAACCATAAAGAGAAGATAGTGAAGTAAAATGTTACCACATATTGCTTTGACACTATCATGTCTAATTAAGTCCCAACTAATCACCGTAGATGGTGCACACCATAAGCAAAAACCATAACCTTTAAATGTCATAAAATCAAAGCCTAAATATCATAGCACCAGAAAATTTACAATTTGCTAATGAAACAAGTTGGATCCTAATACTTTGAACTTCCTAGGATTTAATATTGAATTGAAGACCCATGAAAGACACATTTTTAGGAGCTTTGTTTGGTCTCAAGTGCTAACATGAATTGGACATACTTACAGCACCGGAGATATAGATGATGCCATGTGCAAATTAAATGGCAAGGGGATAGGAGGTTCAACTCACTAAAACCCTATTGGTTTTTTAGGTGCATAAGTTATACCACCTAAGCAACACAATTCAATTCCCTAGTAGATAATGACATTCATTTTTCTAAACTTTTGTCTTGATAAGCCATTATTTTAACTGATGATGGATGGGATGGCAATTCAAAAAATATAGAATTTTTATTTTTCATAATAATGCAATTCAGGAATAAATGAAACTCTTGGTTACTACCCTAAACATTTTCAAGTTGTTCAACATTTTGAAAAACAATTTAGATAATCTAATCAATCTAGACTTCCTAGGTTTTTTTCTAAAATCTATTTCTTCACCAAACACAAATTTATAAAGCCAATAATTTGTAGATTAGGAATAGAAAGACATTTGTAGAATGAAGGTTTCACAAACAAAGACATAGGATGAGAAATTTTACCACAGTCGATATGAAGTGGAATCATAACATTGATCAAAAATTTCCTCCCAAACTCCCCCAAGCTCCCATGCGTGCAATATTGGAAAAAAATTCAACATATTTGATGCATCAAAGTTAATTTGGCCCCATGTACTGAAAGATGCACCATGGAAGGATCATTTGCATATAACCCAAAGCATTGACCTCAAATGTTTCAGACCCCTAGAGCAGAGATCTAAAACAACACATTCACACAATTCATATGATAGTCTCAATTTTCTCATTTGCCTACACTTCCTATTCAATTATATGCATAAACTGTAAATTTACTATTGTTCTTCCAATCATGTTATTCTCTCAAAATAATTAAATTTTGGTCAATTGCCCTAACCCCACCTTCACAAATTCAATCCAAAAATTCATCAACCTTCACTCATGCATGGCCTTTCAAACGAAAAAAAATGACTTAAAACTAAGTACATGTACCATCTTACTACAAGTTGTTGAACTTTTTATCAATGTGAGCATTTATATGGTGTTGATCAATGTTGGAAAAAACGTAGTAGCTTCCAAATGTATGGTTCTTATTGGAAAGAACTTGAAAACAAGCAAGAAATGAAACACTCAAGGTTCATGAAATGAAACAATTGTATTAACTAACAAAAAGATTACAAAGGTTGTATGCCTCAAATACTACAATCACAAAACTATGACTTGCAATATCTAACAACGTGTGAAAGTTTTGTGCACTCAAAACCATGAAAGGAGAGAATGAAAGACTAATAAAAAAACCATTCCACTATATACTATCTCATAACCCTAAAGTAGCCGCCACTTAACCCTAACCTAGCCACCACCTAACCCTAGCCGCCACCAAACCCTAACCTTAGCCACCACCAAGCCCTAACCCTAGCCGTCGCCAAGCCTTAACCCTAGCCGCCATCAAGCCCTAAGTAGTTTTTTCTTCTAAACCCTAAACTATTCAACCTAACCTAACTACTACAAGGATGAGAATATTATTCATCCTTTTGATGAATGTAAATCACATTCACCAACCTTGGGGATTAGAATCGAATAATATTTCTAACATTCCCACTTTATGAGGTTTCTAATCCAAACATGTTTATCAACTTATGATGTCGTTCTTTGGATAATGCCTTAGTAAGGACATCCGCCACCATGTGTTATGTTGGACAATATTCAAATTGAACTTCCCCATTTTCAACTTGTTCTTCAACAAAATGATGTTAGACATCAATGTGTTTTGTTCGTGCATGGTGAATGGGATTTTTGGTCAATGATATTGCACCTTGATTGTCGCATCGAATCACCATCACTTTCTTCTCTTCCATGCATCATAAATCCATCATCAATTTGGTTATCCATATGGCTTTTTTTGTGTCTTGGGTGTTCGCCATGTACTCCGCCTCCGTGGTGGACAATGCTATTGTAGGTTGTCGTTTGCTACTCCAAGAAATGGCTCCACCTCCCATGATGAAAACAAACCTTATGGTGGACCTCCTATCTTCAAGATCACCACCCTAATCCGCATCACAATATCTAAGCACTTCCTTGGATAGTGTTGCACGGAATTGCAATTTCATTTACAACGTACTTTGCAAATATCGAAAGATTCGTTTGACGGCCATCCAATGTTCCATGCTAGGGTTGGCCATGTATTGACTCAACACATTTATTGGGTATGCCAAGTCTAGTCGTGTGCGCAACATGGCATACATTAAGGACCCAACCACTTGTTGATATGGAAATCCCTTCCATTCATCATTTCCATTGGCATTCCTTTGTAACTTCATTTTGGGATTGAATGAAACTCCAATGGGCTTACATTCTTCCATTTGAAAACACTTCAATATTTCCTTGAGGTATTTGATTTGGTTGATGCGTAGGAGTCGTTGATCATGATTCCTTTCCACCTCCATCCCCAAAAAGAAGTGCAACTCCCCAAGGTCCTTCATTTCAAACTTTTGATTCAACTCCTCTTTAATGCGCAAAAGTTTGTTTTGATCATTGCACACCAAAATGAGGTCATCCACATAGACCACAATGAAAAACTTCACATCTCCCACTTGTGTCACATAAACACTAGGATCGGCTTCACTCTTCATAAATTCAACTTTTTTGAGAAATGTATCTAACTTTTAATTCCATGCCCTTGGAGATTGTTTCAAACCATATAAGGACTTATGAAGCTTACACACAAGATGTTCATCTCCTTGGTGCACGTACCCTTGAGGTTGCTCCATGTAAATCTCCTTTTCAAGCTCGCCATTGAGAAATGTCATTTTCATGTCCATTTGATGGATCTCCATGTTTTCCAAGGCCACTAATGCAAGAATACAACGAATAGATGTAAACTTTGCAATGGGTACAAAAGTTTCATTGTAATCCACTCCGTAGGTTTGGGTAAAACCTCTTGCCACTAACCTGGCCTTGTAGCGTTCCACCTCCCCATTCACACCTTGTTTGATTTTGAACACCCATTTGCAAAAAACGGGTTTCCTACCAAGAGGAAATGGTACCAAAGTCCATGTGTTGTTTGCCATGAGGGAATTATATTCTTCTTGCATTGCGCACTCCCACTCCTTGGAATTTTCACATGTTAATGCTTCTTCAATATTTTGGGGCTCCTCTAAAAATGCAACGGTGGCATGCTCCACCTCCTTAGTAGCAATCCACCAATCTCAAGGCCATTCCCTTCGTTGAATTTGAGGTCTTTCCCTTGGCACATTAGATGGGTTATCATTGGAAATAATAAATTCTTCTTCTGATGAAGAACTTGGTGTGGATTCACTTTGCACACCTTCCGTTGTTGTTTCATTCAAAGGTGTATCCCGACTAAAGGTCAATGGTTCTTCTCCTTTAACTTCTTTGTTCATAATTTCATCCACAACAACATTTTCTACTTTCTTGGGATGGAGCACACCACCTATTTCTTTTGACCCTTCAATGAACAAGACATCTCTACTCTTGATGATTCTCTTGGTTTCTAGACATATCAAGCGATATGCTTTTGTGCCTTCATAATATCCTAAAAACACACAAGGCATGGACTTGGATTCTAAGTTGGTCCTCTTCTCATTAGGGACATGTGCGAAGGCTTTACAACTAAAGACTCTCAAATGAGACACATTGGGTTTCCTATCACTCCATGCTTCTTGAGGGGTCTTGGAATTAAGAGCCTTGCTTGGACATCGATTTTTAATGTACACCACCGTGTTCAGCACTTTGCCCCAAAATTCAAGTTCCAAACCTTGTGCAAGAATCATGTTTCTTGCACATTCCATGATGGTTCTATTGGCACGTTCTGCAACACCATTTTGTTGTGACGAATAGGGCGCATTCATTTGTCGTTGAATTCCACATTCCGCAAGAAATGCGTCAAACTTCTTGGACACAAATTCTCCTGTGTTATTGGATCGTAACACTTTGATTTTGTGACCAATTTCATTCTCCACCAACGCCTTGTATTGTTTGAATTTTTCAAACGCTTCTCCTTTGACCTTCAAAAAATAAACATGAGTTTTCCTCAAGAAGTCGTCAATGAATGTGAGAAAGTATCACACTCCACTCTGCGATGTAGTCTTGATTGGCCCGCACACATTGGTGTGGACAATCTCCAAAAGTTGTGAAGCCCTCGTTGTTCCATCCCTGGGGAATGATGTTATTTGATGTTTGCCTTTGATGCATACTTCACAAATGTGATGCAACGACACTTCTTTCAAATTCATGCCATCCACCATGGCATCCAATTGCTTAAGGCTTGCCATGTTGAGATGGCCAAATCTTTCATGCCAAAGCATCGCACCTTCATCCAAAGAATTTCCAATGTGTGCCATGTCTTGAGCACCTTCACATTAAGAAGGTACAAGTTCTTGTCCCTTCGTGGTTCCGCCACAACTCCTTGAGCATCGTTCACCTTACAACCATCCTTGTCAAACTCCACTTTGAAACCTTCCAAAATGAGTTTACTCACAAAGATGAGATTATTCTTCATTTTTGGTACATGAAGAACTTGGCCATCTCACGGACACGGTGATTGCAAATTCTTTGGATGAAGGTGCAATGCTTTAGCATGAAAGACTTGGCAATCTCAACATGGCAAGCCTTAAGGAGTTGGATGCCATCGTGAATGGCATGAATTTGAAAGAAGTGCCATTACACCATGTGTGTGAAGCTTGCATTGAAGGCAAGCATCAAAGAACATCTTTTCCTAAAGATGAAGCGATAGGTGAAGACCACATCTCATGGTGGAGCACGATACTTTGTCACCTTCATCAACAACTTTTCAAGAAAAACTCATGTTTACCTCTTAAAAGTGAAAGGAGAGGTGTTTGACAAATTCAAGGAATACAAGGCCTTGGTGAAGAATCAAATTGGCATGAAGATCAAAACCTTTTGATCGGACAACGGAGGAGAATTTGTGCCCAAAAAGTTTGACAACTTTTTGCATGAATGTGGAATCCAATGACAAACAAGTGCACCTTACACACCACAACAAAATGGGGTTGCGGAACGAGCTAATAGGACCATCATGGACTGCACTAGAAGCATGATCCATGCACAAGGTCTTGACTTGGAGTTTTGGGTCAAAGCGATGAACATGGCGGTTTACATCAAGAATCAATGCCCAACTAAAGCTCTTGAATCAAGAACCCCACAAGAAGCATGGACCAGTAGAAAGCCCGATGTATCTCATTTAAGAGTTTTTGGTTGCAAAGCATTTGTTCACATTCCTTATGAAAAAAGAAGAAAATTAGAGTCTGAATCCATGCCTTGTGTGTTTTTAGGGTATTGTGAAGGGACCAAAGCATATCGCTTGATGTGTGTAGAAACCAAAAGGATCATCAAGAGTTGAGATGTTGTGTTTTTAGAAGGGATAGAAAAAGTAGAAGGTGTTCATCATAATAAACCCATTTCAAAGAAGCTAGAACATGTTGTTATGGATGAAGTCGTGAATGATGATGAACTTGTCAAGGATGCCAATCTTGATAGAAAGACCAGTGGAAGACGTGGAGGGTGATGAATCTACATCAAACTTTCTTTCGGAAGAAGAATTTGCTACACCACAAGATGAAGGTTTGAATGAACCACAACAAGATGGACGAAGAGAAAGGCCCCAAAAACAATGTAAAGAATGGCCTCGTGATTGGTGGGTGGCCACTAAAGAGGTGGAACGGGCCACCATAGCCTTTTCAGAAGAACCTCAAATCGTGGAAGAGGCGTTGAATGGCAAAGATGCAAAGAAGTGGGAGATGGCCATGCAAGAGGAATACGACTCTCTTGTTGTCAACAACATTTGATCCTTGGTGCCACTCCCCAAGGGTAGGAAGTGCATTTCTTGCAAATGGGTGTTCAAAATCAAACATGGGGTCTGTGGTGAAGTCGAACGTTACAAGGCTAGACTTGTGGCAAGAGGTTTTACCCAAACATTTGGAGTTGATTACAATGAAAACTTTGCACCCGTTGCAAATTTTGTGTCAATTTGTTGTATCCTTACATTAGCGACCATTGAAAACATGGAAATTCATCAAATGGACGTCAAAATCGCATTTTTCAATGGTGACCTTAAAGAGGAGATCTACATGGAACAACCCAAAGGATTCACACAAGAAGGTGAAAATCTTGTTTGCAAGCTTCACAAATCATTGTATAGGTTGAAATAATCTCCAAGGGCTTGAAACCAAAAATTAGATGCTTTCTTGAAAAGCATCGAGTTTGTGAAGAATGATGCAAATTTTAGTGTGTACGTTGCACAAGTGGAAGATGTCAAATTTTTCATTATCGTCTACGTCGATGATCTCATCTTGGTGTGTAATAATAAGGACAAGCTTTTGCAAGGAAAGGAAGAACTCTCTCGAAAGTTCGAAATGAAAGATCTTGGCGACTTGCATTTCTTCCTTGGCATGGAAGTGGAAAGGGATCGTGCACAACGTTGGTTTTCCATCAACCAAATTGGATATCTCGAGGAGATTTTCAAACACTTTTGTATGGAGGATTGCAAAGCCATCGGAATGCAGCTTGATCCCAAGTTAAAGTTGAAGAAAAATGAGAATGTTGAGATGGTGAAAGTTCCTTATAAACAAGCTGTGGGATCCTTGATGTATGTCATGTTGTGTACTTGGTTGGATTTGGCATACCCAATAAGCGTGGTGAGTCAACATATGGCCAATCCAAGCCTAGAACATTGGATACTTGCGCATTTTTCGATACTTGTAAGGCATTTTGCAATTGAAATTACGCTTTGGAGGATTAACACCCCAAGGTTTGGTCAGATATTGTGATGTGGATTGGGCCGGTGACCTTGAGGATAAGAGATCCACCACATGGTTTGTATTCATGATGGGAGGTGGAGCCATTTCTTGGAGTAGCAAACAACAACCCATAATCACTCTATCAACAACGGAGGCCGAATACATGGCAAGTACGCAAGTTACAAAGGAAGCCATATGGATGACAAAGTTCATGAAGGAATTAGGGTACATGAAAGAGAAGAAGGCAATGGTGATTCAATGTGACAACCAAGGTGCAATATCATTGACGAAGAATCCACGCAACATGTTCAAACAAAGCACATTGATGTGCAACATCATTTTGTTGGAGAATGAATTGAAAATGGCGAAGTTACTTTCGAATATTGTTCAACAGAGGACATGGATGTGTTAACAAAGGCATTACCAAAAGAACGACATAACAAATTGATAACCATGTTCGGATTAGAAACTTCATAGAGTGGGAGTGTTAGAAATACTATTTGTTTTTAATTCCCAATGGTGATGAATGTGTTAAACATTCATCAAAAGGATGAATAATATTTTCATCCTCGTAGTAGTTAGGTTGGGTTGAATAGTGGTGGCTAGGGTTTAGAAGTGAAAATTATTTAGGGCTTGGCAATGGTTAGGGTTAGGGTTTGGTGGCAACTAGGGTTAGGCGATGACTAGGTTAGGGTTAAGTGGCGACTACTTTAGGGTTAGGAGATAGTATATAGTGGAATGTTTTTGAGTGGTCTTTCATTCTCTCCTTTCATGGTTTTTGAATGCACATGAAACCTTCAAGCTTTGTAGTTATTACAAGTCATAGTTTGCATTGTAGCATTTGAAGCATATAACCGTTGTAATCTTTTAGTTAGTTAATACAACTATTCCATTTTTTGCTTGATTTCAAGTTGTTTCCAATATTCGCATGTACTTGTTCTACAATTGTCAATTAATGCACACACCATATACATGAGTATAAATAACAAATTTTGTAAATAAGAAAATGTGAGAGAAACATGTCCATACTCGTTTCTAGAGGTGTTCGGTATGTGATCTTACACAGTAAAATTGGATGAAGAAAATCCAAATTTTGTTGGTTTGGCTTAGGAATGTGGTTTTGGCTTTGCATAATTACATTAGTTTCCATGGTTGGTAAAAGGTGCAACAACATTATGCACATACATAAGGAATGTGATAAATATGATCTAATTGTTGTTCAATGCTTTTGTTTGGCCAATTATGATGATTCATCGAAGTAGTCCCTAGCCTATTTATTGTCCCAATTTTAGTTTATGGGTGGGGTTGCAAAAGAATGGACGTGAAAACTATTTTCACAGGGTCACATATTGAGCATTGTTGGAGATGTTTTAACATGTACAAGAAGTCAAAACAAATGTTCCCAATTCGTACAAATTTAAATCGTTGATCAACATATCTAAAATTCAAGCAAGCTACATTGGTTTTCTACTAAAGCTTCTTCATGTCCAGTAAAGGTAATATGAAAAGGGAATATTTTTTCTTTTTGCATAGTTAAGTTTAGTTTCTAAGTATATCTAAAAATTCCATATATTGAGTTTTACAAAGCCAAAAACCAAATTTGAAATTGTTGGCTTAATATTTTTCTTAGGTTCCAAAATAGAACTTCAAATCATTTGACATATATTACATGAAAAATGAAGCTAATAGAGTATGTGTGCACATATGTCAATCACCACTTCCAACCCAAAAACCCATGCCTTGTCCTATACCTCCCTTCTTAATAGAAAATCAACATGTGTTCTACAAATGGAATAATTAGTTCTACAATGCTTGTAGATATCACCTCATGAACTTTGAAGATAACATCAACATTGAAATCACTACCAATAAAAACAACAAAATCAAACAATGGCATTCAAGATGTTGGCATTAATTCATAAATGTGACAAAGTACATGCATTGTGTTCATTTTCTAAATAGATTAAACATAATGTTTTAGTTTAAATAAATCAGCACAATTAGGTTGGTTTGAAGAAGTGCCAAAGCCACCAGCAAATCCACAACATATAATAGCTCTTTAGTGTGTTGATTTTGACAATTTTCCTATGTTCTCCCATAATCTAACAATGCAACAAACAAATGCTCTAATTTCTTAATGAAGTATTTAGCTTGAACTGTTCATGTTCAAGAATTTGAAATTGAATTCACAAAACATCAATTAACTAACTTAAATGTAGATCTTGTATAGAGGTGCAAAAGTTGGATGATTGCATTCCACTCCAAAAATGTGTTATGTTGCATTCCAAAATGGGAGGAAAATTTCTTAACATCAAATGGATCCCTTTGCATAAAGTTCAACAAAAGACAAAAGTGTGAAAGACCAACCTATAATTACACTGGCAAAACACATGTATGGGTATTGTTTCCAAAACATGAATCTTTCTAAAATCCACATTAGTAAAAAATGCAAATATGGGGAATATTGACCCCCCTTAAATTGTTACAACTTGTGGCAAGCATCACATGGTGGAAGTTTCAATTGTGTGATAATTAGGCTCTCAACTTTGCATCACCATAAATCATGAAAGTTTCCACATGGTTTCAAAAGCTTCCACATTATGCATGGTTTACTTGGACATACACATTTTGCCAAATCTCACAATAACAACTTGTTGCCAACCTCTTCAAAAACTTTGAATAAAATAATCAATACGTACTTCAGCTACATGCTAATTATTAGGATTAGAGGAGAGATTGCGTGGTATCAGAGCAATCACAAGCACATAGAACACACAAGTATGTGAACAATGCTTGGAGTGAGATATTCAACTCCCCTCCAACCTTGCTCTTTATTCCCTTCCATGTACCACAACATTGACAAACCATATGGGATAAATATTTCTCTCCCTCCTTATTCTAACATGTTCGTGGTACTAACATATTTCAAATCTACCTATGTCTTTGATTGCTTGCAACACTTATCTACCACATTGTTTCTAATATCTACCACACCTTTATCTATGTTTCTAACATCTACATCATAATCTTCAACACTAATCAGGTAGTGCAAACAACTATACGAGAATTGGAGAACCTTCCATTACACACAATCTACCTGATCTGTTTGTAGACCACACAAAGTAGAGCTCAAAATATTCTCAAATTAGTTGTACACTCTAGAAAGCAACATAGAAACAACAACTCCAAAATGGAAATGATTAGCCATAGTTTTCATATGCATTTCTACTCAGCGATACTATGAGAACATGGATTGAATCATCTTTCACTTGGAAATTTTTTATGCTTCAAAATTTGGATTGTGATCATGTTTTATTTGGCCTAGGAGAATTGCAAAACTCTAGATAAATGGAGCTCTATGGGCAAAAATTGAAGTGAAGGGATCAAACGCCTAATTGGAAAAAAAAGGTTCATAGTTCAAAGGCACCCAATTCTCATTAATCTCCTCATCCGGCTAGATGCAAAGAAGTTGTGGACATGTGCACTTACAAAATACATTTACTAACCCCTAATGAACCGCCATCAATTAAAAGAGCAAATCCTTGCCTATAGTAAAAGGAAACATAAAAAACTTGGCATTTTTCATTATCCCTCTTTAAACATTGTTAGAAGATGTGCCTTTTGGCATTTGTGCAATTTAGTACAACATTGGAAAAAATTGGCTCCATTTTCTTTTTGTTAGATGTTTTTTAATCCAATGGTCAAGATCAAAATAATATAATTGTTGGTGTACACCTAGCATATGCATATACATTTGAATGCATTTATGTCATTCCAAAGGCATTTTTTTCCCCCATTTAATTAACATTTAAAGAAAAAACATAATTTCAAAATAAGACCCCTAAGACAATTTATAGTACTTTTCAAATGAGAATAATCTTTCATTAATCTTTTTAATTTTCATACAGTTATAATTGTTTGATTAAAAAACCTCATTATGTGATTTTTTGTGAAACTATATGAATTGCACTTATCATATGGAATTGAAATGGTATAATCAAGTCATATTCAATGTGTGTCAAATTTCATGGAGTTTGGAAATCATTTAATTAGTTTTTGGAATACATTTGCACCTTGTAGTATATTAATACAATTATAATTTTCTTAGTGATATACTTTTTTATTACTGAATATCAATTTCAAAATGAGATTTTTTTCTTCAATCTTATTCTTTGAGTTTTGAAATATCTTATTCCAGGTACAATTTGTAAATAAAATAAAATAATATTAGCTTGGTGGGAGTTCAAAAACACACAATTTTAAGAAGTAATATTTGTGACAACAATTCTCACATTGTAGTGTGTTTTTCACCCAATATACATCAAATTGTTCTTCTGAAGAAAAATTTGTTCCAACACAAGATGAGGGTTTGAATGAACCACAACAAAATGGACAAAGATAAAGGCCTCAAAAGCAACCGTAAGGAGTGGCTTCGTGATTGGTCAATTGCCACCAAAGAGGTGGAATGTGCCACCATAGTTTATTCTCTTGTTATCAATAACATTTGGTTGTTGGTATCACTTCCCAAGGGTTGGAAACCCATTTCTTGCAAATGTATGTTCAAAATCAAGCATGGGGTTGATGGTGAAGTCAAATGTTACAAGGTAAGACTTGTGGCAAGAGGTTTCACCCAAACATTTGGAGTGGATTACAACAAAACCTTTGCACATGTGGCATAGTTTGTGTCAATTCATTGTATCCTTGCACTAGTGGCCATTGAAGAATCAAATGGATGTCAAAAATGCATTTATCAATGGTGACCTTGAAAAAGATATCTACATGGAACAACCCTAAGGATTCACACAAGGAGGTGAACATCTTGTGTGTAAGCTTCACAAGTTTTTATATGACTTGAAACAATCTCCAAGGGCTAAATGCATTTTTGAGAAACATTGAGTTTGTGAAAAGTGATGTAAACTTTAATGTGTAGTGCAAGTGGGAGATGTCAAGTTTTTCATTGTTGTTTAGGTTGATGATCTCATCCTGATTTGCAATAACAAGGACAAACTTTTACAAGTGAAGGAAGAACTTTCTCAAAAGTTTGAAATGAAAGATCTTAGCGATTTGAATTTCTTCTTGGGCATGGAAGTGGAAAGGGCTTTTGAGCGACACTTTCTTTACATCAACCAAATTGGGCGTCTTAAGCAAATTCTCAAGCTCTTTTGCATGGAGGATCATAAAACTGTTGAAGTGCCATTTGATCCCGAAACGAAATTGAAGAAGAATGTGAACAAAGATGTTGAGATGGTAAAAGTTCCTTATCAACAAGTTGTTGGATGCTTGATGTATGCCATGTTGTATATTCGACTGAACTTGGCATACCCAATAAGCATGGTGACTCAACTCATGGTCAATCTAAGCTTAAAACATTAAATTGTAGTCAAACACATTTTTCAATACTTGTAAGGCACCTTGCAATTCAAATTACGTTTTACAAGACCACCACCCCAAGAGATGGTCAAATATTGTGATGCGGATTGGGCTAATGACCTTGAGGATAGGAGATCCTCCACGGGGTTTATATTCATGATGGGAGGTGGAGCCATTTTTTGGAGTAGCAAATGACAACCCACAATCATTTTGTCCACAACCAAAGCGGAATACATGGCAAGTAGCAAGCTACTGAGGAAGCCATATGGATGACAAAGCTCATTAAAGAATTAGGGTACATGAAAAAGAAGAAGGCAATGGTGATTCAATGTGACAACCAACGTGTAATGTCATTGATGAAATATCCCACATAACATGTTTGAAGAAAACACATTGATATTCAACATCACTTTGTTTGAGAATGAATTGAAAATGACAAAATCATGTTTGAATATTGTTCAATGAAGGACATTATGGCGGATGTGCTTACCAAGGCATTATCAAAAGAACAACATAACAAATTGATAACCATGTTCGGATTAAAAACTTCATAAAATGGGAATGTTAGAAATATTGTTCGTTTCTAATTCCCAATGTTGATGAATGTTTTAAACATTCATCAAAAGGATAAATAATATTCACATCCTTATAGTAATTAGGGTATGTTGAATAATGGTGGCCAGAGTTTAGAATTGGAGGTTACATTAGAGTTTGATGGTGGCGGTTAGGGTTAGGGTTTGGTAGCGGCTGGGGTTAGGTGGTAGCTATTAGGGTTAAATGATGAATAGGTTAAAGTTAAGTGGTGGCTAATTTAGGGTTAGGAGATAATATATATTAGAGTGGTTTTGAGTAGTCTTTCATTTTCTTTTATCAAGTTTTTGAGTGCAACTTTGGAGTTTGGAATTAATTTGTTGCAAGTTATAATTTATAAGATTATAGTTTGTGACACTTTCAACCCATGTGATTTTCTTGTCATTTCAATACAATTACATCTTCTAATTAACTTTGGTGTTCCAAACCTTGCTTGTTTTCTAATTGTTTCCAATATATGGGTCTTTCGTAACTATATGCATAGAATGGGCATGAAATGCACTAAACCTCTTTAGTAACCAATGAGGTGGGTGGGATATAATGGTCTAAAATGTTGTCTTATGTACTTGATATGAAAACAAAAAAGAAGTAAAAAAGATGAGAAATAACATTTGACAAAATAATCGATAGAATTAGACATTAGATGCAATCAAACAAATATATACAATATCTAAAAACAAAAATATTGTTGATTAACATGAATATTATAGTGAATAAAGACCAAAGCTTAGAAAATAACAACAATATAAAACAAAACTTTTGAATATATATGGCAATATATGAATGATAGAGGGAGTTTCAAATTTATTAAAGAGAGTAATTTCTTTTGGATGATCACAACAAACAACAATAAATAAATTAAATTGTTTGTTACAGGACTTCCAAGACCTGTAGATTTATAACAAGTGATAAGAAAAGGTAGGTGTAAGCCAATCCTAAATAATGTTAGTAAATGAAAAATGTTATTAGAGTAGTGGTAATAACACAAATAATAATGAAAGGAATGTCGTTTTGAAAAATGAATAACAGAATAATCATGAGGGGGAAAGTTTACATGAAAAATTTTACATTACAAATTTTTGAATGTTATTTTTTATGGGAAAAAACTCCACAAATTTCCTTAGGTTTTAAAGAGAAAAAAATTTATCACAAGTTTTCTATTAAGAGGACATTAACTATAACACCAAATCAAAATTGGTCAGATTTTATTTGTTTTCCTTTCAAATTCACCTTCATTTCAAGTTCATGATGTAAATCCACAACATTATTCCGTTCAAATTAGCAAAAGTAGGGGTCATTTGTTCATTTGGTAGTCAACTAGTTTATGTTAGACATCTATTGATCTTGGCTGACTTTGGTAACTATCATTTTAATTTCAGAAGATGATTAATATCTTGGTATTTCCATTCCGCATACATTATAAATGTGTCCTTTGATTTTATCCTCATTATTTTCCTAGATGTCACTAGCAATAAGAATTAATTATAAAATATTTTATACATAGTGTATCAAAAATTAATTGTATGTGATGAATGTTTGCTAGTCATTGCACATTGCAACAAGCAACCTATCATTACTTTTGTAATGGGTAATTTTTTTCATTGATTTTCTCTATAAATGTTATTACTACTAGAGCTGTTATTGTCGAAAAAAACTTTTTAGCCACTTCTCATGAAATATAGCCAATTATAAATGGACAAAAATTGTTCTAACCTTATCAATTCTTTTTTGAACAATAAAATATCACCACTTTAAGCAAAAAAAAGAAAAAAACAATTGCCTACAAGCAACATTTTATTTTTTTACAATAACCACCTACTCTAAAATATTTTATAAAAACACTAATAGTCTCCCAAAGATGGCCATTTAGAAATAAATTGTTGCCTTAAGAAAAAATATTTCGGATAATTTGATTGCATCTTAAGTATAATGTATTGATTAATTACTTTTTTCATAATAACATTTCATTGGGATGGACTACACTTCATTGTGATTACCAAATCTGAACATGTACTTATGAGTGAAAAAAATGTTCATTAAGAGATTGGAATCACAATTTATAGAAAAGAAATTTGATTTCATGTGTTTTGATAAAGATTGGGATGTTGTTTGATATCGAGAAGTGAAAAAACCATATTGACCCAAAATATTTTTTTACTAATGTTGTTTAGTATAATTTGATTTTGTATCTTTTTAATAAATAAAATTGGTTGAGATTATTGTATCAATATTTAGACCATTACTTAAAGACCTAAACCCTAAAATGTCTTATTCTCACAAACGGTGAATGGAAAATGAATTCATATGAGGGTTGTTGCTAGCAAATAATTTCAAACACAAAATAAAAAACAAATTATGTAGAAGAGAGAGACATGAAGGAAAGCTGGAAGGCTTTAAAGAAGAGGAAGAACAATTTCATGTGGACAAATCCCAAACAAAGGCAATGTAGAAAAGTCATCATTCAAAGGAGACTCTCTACGATTATAAAGATGGAAGAGCTTCTTGACATCAAAACATGTGAAATTCTAAAACTTGCATTTGAATATGAGCCTTTAGAATTATTTCTGGTCACAAATTTTTGTTTCTAAATAAACGTTGTCCATATTATGCATGAAGTTGGAACCTAGAAACCAATAAAAGAAAATTTGATATCATTTCATCCATGTAGAAGCAATGTAGGAAAAAAAGTTTGGAAAAAGTTTCAAAGAGGATTAGGTGGTGGACATCTTCCAAAGAAATGCCTCAATTTAGGGTTTTGTGTTGTATAAATGACTATTTTGTGCATTTCATAGGAAGGTTTCCCAATGCAAACGCACACCAACAAAGAAGTAAGCTTCAACTTCCTCTTCCTAGTTCTTACACTCTCAAGTTTGTTGAATTGTTTTTTTCCTCAAAGGAAAAGTTGAATGAGTTGAAAGTTTCAAGAGTCAGGGCACTCCACCCCTAACTTTTTTCTTTGAGATCAAAAAAGTACCCGGGGCTTGGAAGCCTCAGGTTTCTTTCTGTTGGCTGTAACAAGCTTGAGCAATGGTTGCCCATTTTTTTCGTTTATGAAAAAGAAACCTGGGCCTTGAAGGTGTGGGATTTTAATTTGCTTGTAGAAAGTTTGGGTGATGGTCGCCTAGCTTTTTTCATCCGTGAAAGAAACACCTTAGCCTACGAGGCCTGAGATTTTATTTTTCTTCTTGCAACAAGCTCAGGTGATGGTCCCCTGACTTATCTCGTCCATGAGAGAAAGATCTCAAACCTTCAAGGTTCAAGATTTATTTTTTCTTGTAGAAAGCTCGAGTGACGGTCATTTGAGCACTTCAACCTTCAAGGCCCATGATTAATTTTTTCTTCTTCCATCAACCTCGGGTGATGGCCATTTGGCTTTTCTCATGCATGAAAGAGAAACTTGGGCCTTCAATGGCCAACATTATTTTTCTTCTTGCAGCAAGCTTGAGTGATGGACGCCCAACTTTCTCATCTATGAGATTGAAAACTGAACCCTCAATGCTTGGGATTTTTTTTCCTTGTAGCAAGCTCGGGTGATGGTCACCTGATTTTTTTCACTATGAGAAGGAAACCTAGGCCTGTGGTTTTTTTTTCTTCAAGTAAGTTTGGGTGATGGACACCCAGCTTTTCTTATTTGTGGGAGGGAAACCCAGCCCTTGGAGACATGGGATTTTTTTTCTTGTAGCAAGTTTTGACAATAGTCATTCAGCTTTTTTGTCCGTGACAAAGAGACTTGAGCCTTGAAGGCCTGCCATTATTATTTTATTCTTAGAGCAAATTCAGGAGAAGGTCGCTTGGCTTCATCATCCAACGAGAAGGAAACTTGGCCCTTGGAGGCTTAGGATTATTTTTTCTTACAACAAGTTCAGGCAATGGTTGTGTGACTTTTCTCGTCTATGAGAAAGAAACTTGGGCATTTTTATTCTCGGAAGACGCTCGGCTGATGGTTGCCCAACTTTCCTTGTTCATGAAAAATAAACTTGGGCCATGAAAGCCCAAGATTTTTTTTTCTTATAAAAAGTTTTGGTGATGGTCATGTAACATTCTTCGTCCATGAGAAAGCAACCTGAATCCGAGAAGGTTTAGGTTTTTTTTGCATCTTGGAAAATTGGGGGTGTTTGGCTTTGATTTCTAACCCAAAACGAGAAGGGACACAGGACACTGAAGTCTAGAGATTTTTTTTTGGCCATTTAGATAGTTCAACGAATAAAAAGATTTCAAGTTTTTGACACCCTAGGTTTTTTTTGTAAATCCTTGGAAAGACAAGGGTACCTGTGAAGGCTTTGAATTCAACCTTACTATAGAAAAACCCAGGGATTACATTTTCAATAGTTGGCTTTTTGTTTCTTCATTTATTGAATTTGATCAAAGATGAATTGATTCCTAATGTTTGCACTGCAAATTCTTGCATCATGAGGACATTCTGATTGTAACAACACAGTTTTTGAAAATATGCATAACTTTCAACAATAGTTTTATGAGATTTTGTATTTGATGGTTTGGGTTTACAGTTATGAAATTATGTGGTGGATGTCTATGTGATGGGAATAGATTAATGTTTGTTTGTTTAATTTAGGTTTCTTTCAATAGGAGTCATAAGAGGATGCCTTGGAAGCAATTGCAAAGGTTTTGGATTTTGGTTGTGAATTGATGGAGACTTGAGTCCTCAATGCAAATCACAACAATAGGTATTTCGCAAATTTACCATACGATGAATTTAGAATGAAAAATTTGTGAAATTCATTCATTCATAGGTTTGTACATTTTACACATGAATATCATGCATTGAAAACATGTTTGACACATGGATAAATGTTTTGACAAATGAAATACGAACCAATAAATGAATGAATGTCACATGAATTTTTGCATTTTCTTATAAATTTGTGTGTCAAATGTGTTCTCAATGCACAATATTAGTGCATGAAACATATGAATTATGAATGAATGGATTTTGCACGATTTTCATTACTAGGCCATTAAGAAAAATTTCTGATTTGCACCCAAATTCCCTCCTCAAATGCTTAAAAAGAAATTTCCTATGAATCTCTCATGGTATATGTCCTGGATATGAATATGCATTGGGCAAGATTCTTACTAATTATAGTTCACAACAAAGTTTTGGGTTTAAACAAATTTTGATTCATGGATTGGAAGATCCTATCATATGGTCCTCCATATGTTTTTCTTCTTCTTTCAATTGAATTCACTTCCCAATAACTTTTACATCTACAAGTTGAAAAGTGATAGGTTGAATCATAGAAAGCAAAAGATTGTGAATCTTAACGAACCTGAATAAAAAACTATATGTATTTTTTTGCACTTTGCATATTGCAAAAAAATAGCTTATTTAACGTTAGGGTTTGAAAGTCTGATTATCTTTCACACATTATTTCATATGATCAATACCGACCAACAAAGAAAGGTTCATGTTGGGAAAGAAAGAGTCTGATTTCTTATTATTAAAAAAATTTCATTGTCCATCTAGAATTTATGAGGTTTTATCCTCTTATGGTCGGCATCGACCATATAGACATTTGATGCCTTTTATGCATTCTATCTAAGTTCCATTGTCGTAACAATAGTTTTTTGTTCCCACATGTTTCTTTATGGTTGGGACCAATTGTAAGAAAGTTTCATTCAACCTTTAGAAAAAATCATGTGTTCATTTACATTCCTAATTAGACATTGTTTTCACCATGTTTGTTCTTGTTCACCAATGGTTGGCATCAACTATACAAGAAGGTTAGTCAATGAAGTCAAGTCTATTGTTTGGAATTGTAAAAACACACAATCTTTGAGAGAATTCAAAGACTTTAATCTAGAAATAATTTGATACCTCATTTTTAAAAATGTAAATGTTTGTTTTGTACCCTATGGTTGGCACTGACCATAGCAAATAGTATGTCTAAAAAAATCCAAACTTGACTTTGGGAAGATGCTTTGCATAGTGGTTTTGATATTATGCATTCCTCTCAATTTATTTATTTTTCAATTTCTCTCTTGACATTACTTTTCCCTATGATCAACACTAATTATAGGAGAGGGTCAATCTATAAAATCAAGTCTCTTTTTTAGAATTGTAAAAGTGTACAATCTCTGAAAGAATGTATAGATTTAAAACTGGAAATTATTCGATTATGATTTACTTTAGATTTTACCCAAATTATTGCTCTATCATTTGGTGTTGCACGAGCCAAGTTGGTCTCAAATGTCAATTGAAACTATCTTGTGACAAAATAACTTCAACACTACCAAGGTGTTGAACAAATACAAAATCCTTCCAAAGAACAAAGTGAGGATGAGTATCCCACTTTGTCAACTTCTTTCAATGCTTGTGGTGCATCCAACATTCAAACTTGATGTGTTGAAAATGGAACGGGCCTTCCAAATGGGTTGCCAAGAAGGTGAAAAAACCTTCTATGTGTCATTTACAAATGGAAAGGACAGGAGGAAAGGGTAGTTCAACACAATGGTTCTTAGAGTCCTTTTTAAGAAAAGAAAAATGTTTGCTTTGAAACATTCTTGCTACAAATCTAGACATACCTAGTTGTCAAATAAGATGTTTTCATGTCTAGTAAAGTGGCTTGCAAGTCTACCAACCTCACATTGATAAGAACCATCCCCTTAAGGATTGGCACAATTATGTGGATTCATTAATCTTGGACACCACAAATGGGCTAATGGAGCTACTTATAGCTATGAAGGACATCAACAAGTGAAGCAACAACCCCTCTTTTATGTCCTAATTCAATTGAGTTGCTTCAATTCAATCTTGTATATCTAGCTAGAATAACTCATTTGATTCTCCATGGGTCAATAAAGATGGATCATGTCAAGCCATCTCTTGTCCATGATCTTTTTTGCATTTAGTCAATTGGGATGATTCTTCAACATTAGTTCAAGGAGGTCATCCTTGATGATTTAGTGCAAAAGCAAGATCAATAAGACTTAGTACAACTTCACACAAGAGGCATTTTTTGAAAAAATATATATAAGGTCAAAAAAATTTCTCCTTTGTTATTTTCTACTCAATATTATTTTTCTTAACATCTAGATTTTCACTCTTGCATTGTCTAAATTACAAAAGGAGCTTGTTGGCACTTCGAATTTTGCACATTGGATGTATTATGTAGATGTCCTAAACCCTCACATCTACAATCGAAATGTTTTGAAATCCTTATGCAATAATGCCATTGAAAGTGTGAAAAAGGAGCACATGACTCCTTTCAACAAGAGCCTACCCATGCGTGACCTTGTTCTAGGCCTAGAATTCCCTCAACAAGTTTAGGTTCATTATGACATGAATCTAAATTTGAAGATGTTCATGGAGACATTGCAAATGTTGGTATCCTCGTAGGTGAGCAACAAATAGAAAGTTTTTTGGCCGAAGCATTGGAACTAGTCTCCAATTCTTAAGGAACCACATAAGTTTTTGAAGGTTGATTTGTCCAATGTAATTTTTGAGAAATGGCTCCACAAGGCCACATTTTGGTTTCAGGTATTGTTTCCCTCCCTCTTATTGATTCCATGTAACATTCATTTGCATTGCATTACTTTCACTTCTATTTTGTTAAACATAATTCAAGTTCCAATCATTTGATCATGTCTTTTATTTCTAGCTTGAAATGGAGGCATCCGAACTATTTGAGGACATGGTAAAGGACCTTGGGGTCTCGATTTTGGACTATGTGGAAATGTAGAACATCCAATATTTTATTAAACGTTGAAGGCTTGAGTTATGGGAATTGGTTTTTTTGCATGAATTCAAGCCAAAGGGGGGTATCTTCAAAAGTAATACCTGAGACCAACAATATGGAACTAAGGAGGCTGCTAAGCGTGTTGTTTATAAGTAAACACCTTAATTTATCTCCCATTTTGAGCAAGCATATGAGATTCTTTCATTTTGAGATTTTGCATCATTACATTCCTATAAAAAAAAATCATATTTTCTTGCAACTCTAATTTTCATGTCAACATGCTATCTGGACTCTTCTTATTTTTTTCAAGATATTGGATGATCCGAAGGCCAAAACCATCATGTTTCGCAAGGATTTACTAAAAGAACTACTCTTTTCAACACCTTGAATTGGTACTTGGATTACCCATGTGAGTATTGGAGACAACTTGAAATCAAGCAAGAAATGAAACATTCAAGGTTCATGAACTAGAACAATTGTATTAACTAACTAAAAGATTACAAAGGTTATATGCTTCAAATGTTACAATGCAAACTATGACTTGTAATAATTACAAAGCTTGAAAGTTCTATGTGCACTCACAACCATGAAAGGAGAGAATGAAAGACCATTAAAAAACACTCCACTATATACTATCTCCTAACCCTAAAGTAGCTACCACTTAACTTTAAATAGCCACCGCCTAACGTACCCTAGCCGCCACCAAACCCTAACTCTAGCTGCCGCCAAACCTTAACCCTAGATGCCACCAAGCCCTAAGTAATTTTCACTTCTAAACCCTAGCCACCACTATTCAACCTAACCTAACTATTACAAAGATGAGAATACTATTCATCTCTTTTATGAATGTTTAACACATTCATCACCATTGGGAATTAGAAATGAATAGTATTTTTAATAGTGAGTGCCCTCTTGAGTTGAAACTTCAATTGAGGGAAAAGTTTGATGAAGGTTTCATGGAGAAGACCCAATCCATAGATTTTAGTATGAAAGGACAAGGTGAGAAGAAGGGACAAACTTTGAAAAGGAAGAGGAAGTTGTTTATAGGGAAGATTGCTACACAAGATATTAGAGTCTTTGTAAAGGATGAACAAGTAGACCCTCTTCCTCCTCCAATAGCTTTGACAAGAAAATCTCAAGTCGACTTGTAGTGGAGGAGTTTCAAGAACGTTTCAGAAGATGATTCCTTGGTCATTCTTGCACCTCTCCCACATTGCCCCTATTGTTGGTCTCTGGTTCTCTCTAGTCGGCATCCATTGTGTCAACATTCCAACTTTCTTGGCTAGCTTTCAAGAGGGAAAAAGAAACCTTTGGCTCTTGGCCTCCGAAGTATGAGGACCTCTAGTAAGTAGATGCTCTCCAAGGTTGTTAATAACACCTTATCTCAATGCTAGTTCTTAACTTTATAATTCAAGTTCCAGATGTTAATCAATGAAATTATTTCTTGTAGGACTCCCTTTTTGGGATGCCATCCTTGCTAGTTATGGAGGTACTATCTAGTCTTCCAATGCCCTTAGTGTCTAATGCCCCATATTCAATCCCCTATTGGAACCAAAAGATCAAGAATTGTGTCTATGTAATATTTTTGCTTTGTAAACAATACTTACGTGGTGATGGTGTTATCATCATTTTCCATGACAATGATCCTATTGTTCTCAAGTAAATCAAATCATTCCTTGAAAACAATAGATATGTAATCCATTGAAGGTGGGTGGTCTTAAACATTTTGCCTCACATGAGCCATGACATCAAAGGAAGATGGTAATGTTCTTCCTTCATTCATGTGTGGATGCTTCCTTTTTCTTGTGCTTTGGATAATCCAAATTATCATTCATTCTTTGCTTGCAAATTCGTCTAAGTTGGGCAACCCTTATTGTTTGAAACCTTGAGGGTTTCAAGTTTCAAGAGCCTCACTTAGACATGGTTAGGTAGGGTGTGTTGTTGGTAGACAATGACATGTTTTACAAACACATTAGCTTCGACACTATAAATCCAAATTAGGCATCACATTCATAGGAGACCAAGATATCCATGTTTCCACATTGATTGCACTCATCCAATCTTGTTATCCCCCTAATTATTTAATTGTGGGGATGAATTTGTCCACAAGTTAGTGCTCTTTCATTTTATATGCAACCTTATTTAAGATTGTCACTTGTTTCGAATGACCCATTATGTTTTGTTGCATCTTCTTTTCAAATAATTGCATTTGCACTTGTTAATCCTTTAGTCGGCATGTTCTTGTGTTGGAGCTTGACCAAGATGTATATAGGGAGGATATACAACCTCTTGTGGAAAAGGCAACCTTTGAGGATGAGACTGGTGGCTAGCAAAGTTGTGCCTAACTTTCCACCAATGAAGAAAACTAGAGTCACCCTTGATTGTGAATAAGTTGAAATTCATGTTCTTTTTATTCTTTGTTCTTGCCTTCAAACGTCATTAAATGTGGTTCATTTTATCTATGATGTTTTCTCTTTGCAAAGGTTTGGATTAGAAGCGGTAAAAGATAGTTCCCTTTTATGCATGAAATGATTTTTTCCCTAGCCAATCAATACTTGCATACTCGAAAACATGGCTTGACAAATGGTTTTTTTACCCTCTCCACCCTCTCCTAGTGCTTGTAAGAAATTTGACAAACATGTACTAGGAATTATGAAAAATGAGGCATTAGAAGGATCAATTTAGATTTTTGTTTCCAATTTTTGTTAGGACTTTTTATTCTTTCTCGAGCTCAAGGATGGGAGTTCATTTGTAGGTCCTATGGTTGGGTGGTGAGCTTGTTTTTTTTTTCCAGATATTGTAATATGCTTGTGTTTCAATCCTTGGCAATACACAAATTTTTAAGTTCGTGTTCCTTCTTTAGTTCACCTCTTCATTTTTGGTCATCAATATGGATTTCTATCTTACGTTCAATTGCTTTTTCTTTTTCCAATTCATCCAATTTTGTCAATGGGAACATAAGATGAAAACTTCTTTTATGGAGAATCCCATTATAACATCACATCCCTACGTATGACATTCATTGTCCTTTTTAATTTCTCTTCATCGTAAAGGAATTAATATAGTTACAACCTTATACGATAATGGTAATCCTTCATCCTTATTATGTAACTTATAGTTGTAGAGTTTCAACTTTATAATCATTTTAATGCACTTTCCTATGTGTAAGTGATTAGGGCCTATGTTGTAAGACTTTTTGTTATGGTTAGTGTTGACCAAAACACAAAATGTTGGCCAATGATATTAACAACAAATACAAATCATTCATGTCCTATGACCCTTGAAAAGCAACAATTAGAACATAGGGTTGATGGAATTATCAAATGGGGACCATCAACCTTATGTTCTAACTATTACTTTTCAATGACCTTTTGATATTTCTTCATGTTTGGTTGACATACTTTATCATAGTTCTTACATGTTACAATAATTCAATGCATGTCATTTTCATATTCAAACATGGATTTAAAATTTGACCATCTACTAAATGTGATGGTCATTCTATAATTCCTTGCTTGCTTATGTAAATTCATGTGTTGCAAGCTTGTATGTGTTTTCCATAGAAATTATATAAACTCATTAGGGCTATGCAATAATCATGTTGTTTAAAATCTATGAAATTTTTTCATGTTCTATGCGTTGTTTAAGAACTTTTTAGAGAAGGAAGATTTATTCAAGAACAACTTTTGTTTCAGATTTAATTTTATAATAATAAAATTCAAATTCTTTTCAAGAAGAATTTGTTTTGTGCCATTGTATAATAACCAACTTACAACTAATTGTAAATAGCAAGAGCCAAGTCCCAACTATATTGCTCTAGAAATATTTTTTGGATTGTCATTCTTTTGGAAGACAATCTATTGGCCAATAAGATGGTCAATCTTCCACAAGTTTCAAGAGCTTCAAAATTTCCAATTTCATTGGTTTCATTACACACAAAAATGCATATTGCTCCGTTAGTCTTTAGTCCTTGGGATAATGAAATTAAAATCCTTCTAACTACAATAAACCCAATGCACTATTGCATGTAACTAAAGTGGAACTTTTTAGTCAACAACAATACATGCCAAGATGCATTATGTTGGAAATGCATTCCACAATGGAAAATAGGTTGATGGTCAATAATATCGATTTTTCTTTTTCATTTTGTTTAGATTCAGAAAAAATAAAAACTACATACTTACACACCCATACACTTCTTGCACCAACAAAAAACATGTATTCCAATGTGGTTAATCCATTACATGACCTTTCTTAAGATAATATTCATTATTTCCTAAGATCTATCACCTACATCTCATCCTATGATCAATTTAATGGTTGTGGCCTCATCTTTGGTAGTATTGAAGGAGCTTTCCACATTCGAAGGTGGTTCCTTGTGCACTCATGTGCATACCTCTAGCTATGTTGGTTTAGATGTTCATAATCTTATATATAAATTCACTACGTCCGTCTGTCTGTGACAGAAGTTTTGGGGGGTGAGGGAAGGGGGGGGGCCGGTTGAAGCAACGGGTGACCTGTCAGCAACGGGAAACCGTTTTCATTTTCTAATCAACTGCTACATTTATCTCTGGATGAGGCTGTTATTGTGCTGCTCAAGAAGACTCATCCTCCTCTGCATTGAAACGGTGCCAAGAAGACAAGACTGACCAGGTTTTCATCAATGGGAAGCTACACAAGGCGTAATCCGAGCAGCAGCAACAACGGCTCAGAACATCAAAGGTCTTCATTGTATTGGCAACAATGAGGGTTTCGTCCAAGTCCAACACCATAGCCAGACAACGAAGGTTGAGCAAGGCAAGGCAGGAGGCATACATAGCTTCTTCTCCAACTAAGACTCCCCAGAAACAAGCATGTTCTCCGCCATTCTCAAGATGAGACTGTGACACAGGCATGGCCACCAAGTGAATCTCTAGAATAACATCGGTCGACGCAAGCTGCTGTCTTTGTTGAGTACAAGGAACAAGGTTGAACATGACCCGGGAGCCGATGGTATGTAGCACCAGAAGCGGCGAGCAGCGGTCACTGGAAGCGGAGAAAGAAAGGAAGCGAATCTGTTTGCGGAACAAGGCATGGCTCAAGTGTGTTGCATCTACAGTTTGTGGCATCAGCAGCACTTCACCATAACAGCAAACCCCCCCCCATCGCTGGACATCTCCTCCATAGCTAAATTCTTCTGTGTCAGGGAGGAGTCTGTAGTCCGGAGCAAGAGATGGTAGAAGAAGCAGTTGATGATGCAAGAAGTGTGTGTTAATTAGGGTAATGTTAGATGATTGTCTGTAGACAGAAAAATGGTATGAAATCTTGGAGTATTAGGCCGAGAGTTTTTGATAGTGAAGAAAACATAATGGATTGGGATTTATAGCACTTTCTGGGATATTCCATCACAATTACTGAATTCCTGTGTTTTTTTTATTGTAGGAGTTCATGCCAGAGGAGATTTTATGGTGCACTTGGCTGGGTTGGACGACAAGAAGAAGTGGATCAGATAGGTTTTGCAGGATTTGAGAGGAGAGAAATTTGATGAGAGGACCACACAGGAGAAGGGTACAACTTTGACTATGTCCAGGAAGGAAAGCCTTCCATTCAGGCAGTGGTGGAAATATTGAAACTAAAAGAAGCTCTTTAATTTAGTGATGAATACATTACAGAGATTGAGATGGATTTAAGTAGATACTTCATTAGAATGCCATTTTTAATTTATTTTGGGTATTGGCCCCATGCTGCATTCTTTTTTCATAGTCCCAGATGCTTCCTGTCTTGTACAACATTGGGAAAGCATCATGGTGGAAGTCTGCAAAGCTATGAAGTTCATAGCTGCATTTTTGTACACCATTGTCTTGAGTGAGTTATAAGACCTATCAATTTCACATGCCTGCTGTAGCTATATCTGCTTGCATCACCGACTTTCTTCAAAATGGTGAGTAGCACACTAGCCTGCTAAATATTTCTGGTTTACTGCAAGTTTACAATGGGTTCAATGCTTGCACCTTTGGTCATTTGAGGATAAAAGCAATTGTCTGTCCTATTCTCATGCAACCATTCCTTTTATGGTTTTCACTCATTTGGGATTTGTTGTTGTGCAAGAAGTTTGTGGCTTTTAGGTGTGAGGTGAAGAAGCACATGGCATCTGTGCATATGCCAGACTGGGTAGTGGTCCATCCACCTTGAGAACAATGAATTTGCGAGCTGTACAAAACTCATATTCTTTGCCTTGGCTTCCATTCAAGCCAAGTAGGTTGGTTGATTCCTGGTTAATAACATTCTCGCTGGGTACCAAAGTGAAGGTGCATGAAGTTTATGCTTTTGTTGTGGGGCCAACATTTCTCTTACCTGTCTTATCTGTCTTCTATCCACAAATAACTGAAGATGCAATTTGTCTAGAAAAAAACTACATATGGACTCCTTTAGAAAGGGAACAGAGAAATTGCCAGTGTATATAGTAATTTCCCTGATTGCCAAGCAGAAAGGTGATATAATATCATACAATATTAGAGTTATTAATTGGTTGAAACAATTAACGGGTACCCACTAGTATCAATGGTTTCGTCAAAAATTGTTTTGAATGTACTAAATAGAGTTGAGTTCCATTGGTGTCTGGTTCTTTTGAGTTGAATCTATTTATGACCTTGGAGCACTTGATGGTGTGTTTTCTTTGGAATTTTTCATTACATCATCTGAATCTATCATAACTTTGCAGCATGTTGGTGAACTCAATTCCTCCACCTTGTTAGTGGTAATGTTATTTGTCAACACCAATTGGTCCATCTCCCTATTGTAAGCAAATATTAATGATTCATGGATTGTCCTCTACATTGTTTGAGTTTCTAGGCCATTGTTGTTGTAAGATTAATTCATTTATTTTCTTATCTGCCTAAATTTTGAAAAGGTTACCAATGAAATCATGTTTTGAAATTTCGATATGTTGAATCTATAGACCGTGGATTATCCTTAGGAAATTGTTCTAAATTGCTCAAAAATTCCAAGATGGAAATCTTTATCATGGTCCCATATATCTTGTAATCTTGCAAGTGATTAAAGGATACCCAATATCCAACCTTTGCTTTGTATTTTGCATCTACACTTTTAAGTTTCTTTTTTTTTTATAAATAAGTCCAAGTCCAAGTTTAGCAATGTTTAGCAAGAATGTCAAGGGGTATGGATATTGTGACACGTTGTAAATGAAAAAATGAAAAAAAACTAGGTTATTTTATTGGTATGTTAAAACTTACAACAATAATAATATTCATGTGTAAGATATTACATTGCATGCATCTATTACCACAACCCTAACATTGGGTTTGTGACTCAATGTGGAATGCAAGGGCACATGAGGTTAAGAGAGTGTATTTAAGAGTGAAACACACCCTCACAAGTGGGGAGAGTGCAAAAGATTTAGCCTAATGACTCCCAAATGCACTCTCACTTTAAGGATTGCATTCTTGCGAGAATCCCAAATATTTAGAACCTTAGTTGAAAGGACAAACAAGCACCAAATTGGGCCCCCATGATACCATTAGAAAGGTCTTGAAGTTTAAATGCCTAAAGTCCCCTTGCATTGTTCATTTAAATGTGAAATGCATGAATTATGATCAAAAGAAAGGTCGAGAATCAAATTGGGAATTTGACTCCTAATTACAAATTCCATTAGAGCAAGGGTTAAATCATCTTTGATCGAGGCGTGTAATACACCATTGAAAAGACTATTTGTATCCAACTAATGATCTCAAAACGTTTAAAAGTGTCAAAATAATTACAAAATCTACATGCACATGTTATTGTTAGGTGGTTTTTTGTGTTAATTATAAATTCTAGAATCAAATGTTGTCCATATCAAGAGGTAATTATTTATAATAAGTTGAAAAAAAAAAGATAATTAAGTGTTCTCCTATCATAAAATGATTTTGAGATGGGAGATTACATACAATTTAGACATCTTAAATTGCCTTAAGATTATAATGCCACATGGAATTATAAATGATATGGCAAAATATTTTTCCATGTCAACAAGATTTATCAAAAAATGTACTTGCCAATGTGGTAAGAATATCTTAAGAATATTATTTCTTGCTCACACTCACGATGACAAGTTCATGAAATAGCAATCTTGGCATTGAAGGTTGATGACATATAACCAAGTTGAGGCATTGTGGGCCATGGGGAGCTCTTGTTGAGGTGAATGGTTTGCAAAGTAACAACCATGAAAATGTAATTCATTCCAACCTAAATCTTTTCATATGAAATTAAACCTTTTTGTATGTGTTGATGGTGATGTTGCATTGTAGTTGAATGGGATAAGGCACATATTCACATTGGTGCAAAGGTGTTGCTAACAAACTAAATTTTGAAACAAAAGGTTGGAATAATGGTAATTTGTGGGTTGTGGGGAACAAGATCGGTGATAAGGAGATAGGTATAGGGTATGTCGGTGTGAAATTGGCGGGGGTGTTTATGTTTGATTCAATGGTGCCATTTGGTGAGATGGCAATGGATTCCCGCAAATTAAAGGTACCAATGAATAAATCACCAAATCTATAATTTTGTGGTCATTGAAGTTTGTCAAGGTTTTTCATGATGTGGTTCTTCTAGAAGAAGCTACAAGATCGGTTAGTTTGTAGTTGGCAAGCCAACTATGTAGGTTGGAACATCATACTCATTGTTTATGAACTCTTAAAGATGCATGCAAGTTAGGGTTTAGGGTTTAGGAATTTTTTGTGGTCAATAATCTTTTAAATTTTGGATCCATGTAATATCATGAATGGTCATATCAACTATCCAAATGTTTGATAAGAGGTAGCGACATGCATGAAAAAAGATGGCCATTAGGTGTATGTTAAATTAGATGGTATTATACATGACTAGAAATGGAATGTTCATCACTAAGTGGAGTTGTAAAATTGACCATGTAACAGTTAGATATATGGTTAAGATTGTTATGTATGTCACCATCATGAAAGACCATTTGTTTACATGTAATTAGACATTACATATTTAATGGTTTATCTAAATTTATGGGATTCAATGGCTAGGATAGAAAGATCTTACGCATTTTATACCATCCACATATCATCATTACAAAAGACCATGTGTTTAATTTGCCAAACCCTAACCCTAATATCCAATGACTAGGATAAAAAGATCTTATGCATCCTATATGGCTCATGTATCATCATTATACAAAACCACATATCTAATTGATCAAACCCTAACCTTAATATCCAATGGCTAAAATTGAACAATCTTACACATCCCATAATGTCCATGTGTCATTAGTATATAAGATCACCCATCTAATTTTACAAACCTTAACCTTAATATCTAATGGTTAGGATAAAAAGATCTTATGCATCTTTGGCTATCCATGTGTCATCACTACAAAAGACCATGTGTCTAATTTTATAAACCCTAACCTTAATATCCAATGGTTAGGATTGAACAATCTTACACATCCAAGACTGCCCATGTGTCATCATTATAAAAGATCACATATCCAATTTTACAAACCCTAACCCTAATATCCAATGGTTAATTTGAATGATTTGACAAACCAAATGTTGTGCATGTGGCATCACTATAAAACACCACATGTGTACATGTAATTTTGTAGCAAATACTTGATATTTTACAGTGAAAGTACATTATAGTGACCCCTTGTGGGATGTCACATTATATTACTTTTTAGGGGTGTGCATGTTTGAATGTATCCCACCTCAAAATTTTGAAAAAAATTCACAATATTTTTGCATATTATGTTAGAATATAACCTAGGCAAGATATTAAGAAAATAAAAATCATTTCATTTTATAATGTGGGAGATTGAAGTATATTTGTGAAACAAATGTAATGTAAATATGTATTCAAAAACACAAATATATTTTTTAAATAACTTAAATGATTTTTTATTTTTATGAAAGTGAAAGGTATATTGAACCATGCTATTTCACATAATTTGAATCATGTGATTAATTTGAAAATTTTCATTTCAAAAAATGGTTTTTTCCAACAAAAATGTGATATATGTGTGGGAAATTGAAAATTTGACAAATTATCACATTCATATGGAAGATGATAAGCATAACTAGATGGTCCATTTTTTTAATTCCATTAAAATTGATTATTCTAATGATTAATGAAACTTTAAAGTTAGTGTAATCAAAACAAAATAATGGCCTTATTATACCAATGTATATTATAAGTGTACCCATTTAGATAGTTATTAGTTTCCATAACTTTGGAGATTTCAATAATATCAAGAATATTTTATATTTTGATGTTCCTAATCATTGCATTTAGAAAAAGTTTTAGGAACATAATGTTGGTTCCTTTATTTAAACTTTTTGGTCAATAACACAAAATTGAAATGTGATTTTAAAAAAGTCTTGGGAATTTTTTCCTAAGTAATTTGGAAGTCATTTTATTTTTGGGTTTTGATTAGGCAATTAATTAAGTATAATCTAATTATGAATTTTCAAAGTTAAAGCTATCAGTTTTTGAAGGGGCCATTTTAATTGGGAATATAAATTCCTAAACATTTCCAATTTTTTAATTCCAAAATAAACTTCAAGCCATATATTAGTGCATGCAATTGATAAACATGAAAAATAATAATTATAGTTGTGAAAACATTTAAGGTAAACAACCTAGGAAAATGATTTGACTATTTTTGATTCCTTAACCATTCCTTGAGGTGGTTCCTAGTGGTACCACCCAAAGATGAGTTCACACAAATGTAGGGCCCAAAAACCAAAAATGATACCGAAAATTAAATGTACAATATTTTTGGAACACTTATAATGTATGTATTACAATACTATACCAAAAAGTGCCCCAAAAGGGATCATCGTAATATCCTCTCACCCTGCACAAAATATTTAAGGATCTAATGGTTAGGATTCATTGAAATAATGAGATCAAAATTGCCCATGTGGCTACATGTTGAGGCACCAAGTGTTGTTGCTTAATTTGTGACCAAATATCTATTATTTAATAAATGATTTAGAAGTTGATGGTGGAGATTTGACAATCTTATGAGGAAATATATGCTACTTGTCTTTCCCTACTATAATCATGAATGACATGGCGACAATTGACATATATTACTAGTAGCATAAGTCATGAGTATGATTTTATTGTGTTATCATGTAATGGTAAATGACATTTATTAGTACAAATGGAGTCATAAGTGATGTAATTTATGCCATGTTTTGGCATAATGGAATGTAAAAACTTATGAAAAAAATGACATATAGTGAAATTTGCACAATTTTATCTTTTCAAAAGACAAAATTGATTACAAAAAAGTTATTATTTTCACACAAAATAATTTAATCATTGTCATTAGTAATGCAAAGGAATGTAAAACATAAATGTATAATTACGCTAGTTTAGACCAATGAAAAGAAGTGAGGGGAAGGGGTAAGGGAAAATGTTATCCTTTTTAATTTGTAATTCATTCACTTGATGGTTCACCTCAATGGGGTTGTTAAGAATTAAAGATGATAACTTGCAACCTTTTTATTATTATTGAACTAGTCATAACCACAAGCCTTGAATATTGTTTTTTACACTTCTTAACGAAGGCATAATTGTGGATTCTTTCAAATTTATAACATGTACTTCTTATACCCTTGGGGTTTTTGGGTGTCACAAATTGTCATCTTTTGATCTGAACAAATGTGAACCATTGATTATCAAGTTTTTATAGAAGGGAGATATTTACAATTGGGATTTCCATACATTTTAATCTTAGCTCTAAAAGTAACATTGTTGCAACCTCCTTTAAGGTTGGGTATTTTGAAGTTCTTCACACAAATGGCTTTTCATATATATATATATATATATATATATTCCTACTAAAAATCTTTGGATGTTTGCACAAACATGGTTTGATATGTTTACATCAAATGAATTTGCAATATGAAAAGTTTGAAAGGTCCATATTAAAATTCTTTGAGTCACACTATCAATTTCAATGAGTCACTGTCACTCTAATACATCTAAGGGGACCATGATCTACAACCATTGTGCACGGCATTCACATCATATGTTTTTATGTAATTATTTCATTTACATTTGAATATTTTAAACCCCAATTTTGTGTGATAGTTTTCTATGCACAACTTCACATATGTGTTTGCATGGTGCTTTTTGTTGTATTTCACGCTTTTGTCACCCTAACCTTGGTTAATATCCTTGTAAGTAATATTAAAGCATTAGAACTTTCAATTTAATTTTTTTTTCATTCTTGTCATCTTTTATTAAAATTGTGATACAAAATTGGATTTTTGAAAAAGGGCTACAATGTTACCTTTGAAATCTTTCAAATTAGTTTATATGCAGGAGTTATGAGCTTGTAAAGTAGTGGGGTTCATAACTTAATTTTCAAATAAATTAAAGACTTTTGAAATTTTTTGTCACATTGATCTAGTCATTGACACCATTACAAAACATATTATAAGGATCAAAATGACGAATCTTCCCTAATTTAGGATATAATGAATGTCTTTCCTATGATTTTGTTTATGCATATTTTGCCTTCAATTTGCACTAACCACCTTTTTTTTCCGGTTTGTGCAAATTAATTTCACTTTAAGGTTCAACTTTGTGAAGTCATTCTAATCCCATCCCAAAACTCCCATTCCTTCCTTTTCCTTGTGAAAATTATGTAATGCACTTTGGGTTTACATTTTGTTATTAAATCAAAAATTGACATAGTGTTTTACCCTCAATACAATTTGACAAACCTAAGGGTGAATTACTAATTTTCAACAAACCTATATCCTTTCATGTTTTGACCCCAACACAATTGCATTGCTTATAACTTGAACTATCTATTTTGGTTAATCTTTCACAAATTTTTCTACAACAATTTGTATTTTGCTTACACTCTCCCATCTAACTTTAATCATTGGTTTTTTTCAATTTGTGTGCATCCATGGGTTGTGAGGTTGGCTTCCACATGTGACTTGAACAATTTCACACATTTTTTTAGTCAGATTTGACTCTTTTCATTGATGAGTTGACATCACCATTTCAAAAAATAGGGTTCACACTGTAACCGATGTTGACATGGTTAATTCAACATGTATAGCTTGACTTGCTTATCATGTTCTACAAGAGAATACATTACTAATTAGACTTAGCACATGCAAAAGAAAAGAGTTATCACAATTGACATCCAACATATCAATTCCTCCCGCTAATTATCAAAAAAATTGGACGTTAGAACAAATAGATAAGTGGATGTTTCTTAACATGACTATGCCAACACAACTCAAGGTCTAAAAGAGCAAACATAGAGGCACTGCCACTTGTTGTTTTGGTCAGCCAACATATTTCTATTATATTTCAAAACATGCCAACAACTTCCATTTTATGCCGAGGAATAAAGGTGGGTTTAATCATCTCTCAATTTCCCCCCTTCCAAACTCACCTGCCATACTTACTATCAACTTACAGGCAATTGATTCACTTATGATATCCATTATCAAACCATAGTCTTCAACACTTGACTTGTATCAGTTCAACTTGAATTTATGTGCTCTCCTTTTTTACTTCCACTTCCCTTCTGGAGTGGGGTCTTTAGTGACAAGGGGCTCATCCCATAATGGCTCTGCCCTTCAAAAGATTATCCATAAGGATGACAAATATTCAACATACTAGATTGGAAAGATAAGGTGGTTAGCCTGGTGAGGGCCCAAGTAGATGCTTGAGTTACGCTGGAATTGTTTCTATGGTGGACACCAAACTTGGGCCCATTTTTGTATGCATCCCAAATTCCAATATCTCTACCTACTCCAAAGGAGAGAGTCAATAAAGTTTGCTTTTTGGGGCGGGGGGGGGGGGGGGGAGGGGGTTGGGGGGAACCATCAATTTCGGTAGACAAATTCTCAGAAACCAGTTGTGGCAAAAAGCTCCGGAAAGTACTAGAAAAGCGGTCCCAGGAGTGTACCTTCTATTGTACGTTTGAACGGGCGTACGCTTTATCTAAAAAGAAATAGCGCACAAGCTTATTAGAGTAGGGGAGGGGGTCCACTTCGTACCTTCCTGACGTTTTATAAGGACAGCGGTGGTGGTCGGGTAGGCCCGTAGGACGGTACAGTTTGTTGGGTGGGGGCCACAGTGAACTAGCACGCAGCAGCGCCCCAGGATGGATGGTAAGTTGTCAGGAAATAGTCTTCTGTTGGGTTTTCAGTTCCCTAGTTTACCGCGGTGGTTAGCTCAGTTGCTTTTTTCTTAACTACCTATTTATTGACAACCCACGAGCAGGTTGTTAGTAGGTGGGTAGTAAAAAACAGCCCATACCTATCTACAAACCATCTACTTCTCTAGTAATTACCTATTTTCTTACCTAGTTACATATATGTGAGACCTACTTCCTACAAAATTGGTTGCCAAGGTGAAACAAAATATTAACTCAGGTGAGGTTCATCCACAACTGTGGATGGTGCACTGGTGGGGGTGCTGGTTCACTGTGGCCTGGTGCCGCGAGTTCACATCTTTGCTAACAAATTTATGTTTTAACATTGTACCAGAGCAGCTTCAACACGTGTCCTGAATAGGTACATAATTCAAATTTGAAGATTCCAATCGAAAATAGCAATGTTTCATATGATTCTCTAATTTCCTTGGCAAAATTTTGTTTCTTTGATATGTTTTACTTGTTTTGAAAATTTCACCATTATAAATACATTTATTCCTAGAAATGATATAAATTAGTGTTGTACTTACCTATTTACTTTACTGTTTTAGGGTCAATTTCATCATTAAATAATCCTTAAGATAGTGAAACAATTTTTTTGTGAAAACATGAAGCTCAGGTGTTGGAAACCATCATAACTATTGCAGGTTAAAAATCTGAATAATTTCAACTCCTCGTTATGACAATATCATTGAACATCATGGAAAAGAAATTTTCAAATTTATAAAAACGAGTTTAAAAAAAAATATTATTCATTTTGTTGTTGGTCAATGTGGAGCTGACCCTTGGCTATGTCTTGGGGTACCTAACTGCTAGTGAGGTACAAGTTGAACTCGAGTCAATTTGAGCCCACAAAATTGATAGAAAAGCACAAAACTGATTTAAAAAAAGATTCAACTCCAAAAAGGAAAAATAATTACAAATTTACAAAGATTTTCTTTGGAATTTCAACTTGGAGTGAAACGTGAACTGAATCTAAATCCTGAAATCCTGAATTATATGCATCAGCAAAAGGCTGTAAATATCCAATATAATTAATCTGCGCAGGTCTAAAATCTGATGAGAGGTGAGATATTAAATTCTGATTTTCTAAATGGTTGTAAATAATTGTAAGCTGACAGTTATAAAAAGAAATCACCAGACCAGTGGCTTTTTGTTTCAGTTTTTTATTTTGCAAAAGTGGCAAAGTTTTGCTTTTTTTTTTTTCTTTCAGTGAAAATTCACGTTTTTCCAAAAAATTGTCCACAAAATGACTAAATACTGAAAATCGGTCACCAAAACATGCACTGCCATTCTTGAATTTAACCTTGTACAAAGGGAGATAATAATATGAACCACATTTAGACTTCTCATAATATTAAGTTGTTAACCCTTGAAATTCTGTAGAATTATCACAGATTTTAAAAAGTAAATCTGTCAAAGGTTAAATATGTTAATATTTCAAATACGCATATTTAAAAAGGTTAAATACAGCCAACAATGAACATTACAATTTAGGGGATTGTAAACGTAAAAACTATGGAGTCAGAAAAGTACTTTACTTCCCTGGTATTTGAGCTGCATTTATATTACATACCGTACTTGCCACTGTGCTTCGACATTAAATAATTCTCAAAATGAAAAACAGAAAAGAAAAAAACACTACATGAACGTCACTAAAGCGTCATGTAAATTTTTTTGTGGATCTCACTCAAAATATTTGAAAGGTTGGGGGGGGGCCATGTTGAACTGGGAAAGAGTAAAGAGTAAAGACCCTTATGCTTGTAAAAGAAAATAGGTAACGCCCAAGGATTCTTATATGTAGCCAATGATTGTCAGAGTAAGGTATACATGGCTGAGAAATTTAGGTGCAAGAAAAAAAACCCAAATGAATGAAGTTTTTTTTTTGGCTGTATCACAAAGTTTTCCTGCTTTGCAATTCATTATTGATTTCTTAGAATTTTGGAATTTCCCCTAAGTTCCAACCAGGTTTTTATTTTTTGAGGGAATGTTCTCATCTTGACCAAAGAAGAAGACAAGAATATGCTGTTGCAAATTCTTTGTTGTTAAAGAAATCTTCAATAATTCAAAAGAAAAAGGTTTTCATGAATATTTTGTCACTGTTTTACAGAACTTTTAGTTTTGTGGAGTATTTTGTCATTGTTCTACAGTTTGAATATATATTTAAAAACGTGTTATCAATGAATGCTAGATCTTCCTAGGAATTCTTGTCAATTGATGTTACCTCAAAAAATTGCAAAACAAAAACCCTATCCCCAACACTCTTGCATTAGTCTCTTCCACCTTGTAAGATTATTCTTAAGTAAAAAAGAGATGGAAAAAAAAAAATCCCTATGGTTCTTTTTAGAGAAGAACGGCTCAAGAAGGGGTCCCTTCTTGCTTCCTAGATGCTGGCAAGACTGCCAAGCTGCTTAGGGCAGGCCACTGCTGAGAAAGGAGGAATTCAATTTGGGGCCCTTCTGTACTTAATAAAGAGATTGCACAAAAGTTTGAGTATATCTGCAGGCCACCTTTTTCAGTGGAATCTTTCCTCTGTGAAAGACAAGCTATTAGCTTTCAAAACACTTCTCATTTGTTTTCTGTAATACTCAATGGATACTTGTTGGGTATCTCGGAACCAATTTTTTTTGGGTCAATGCTTTACATCCAGTAACACTCTTGGAGCAAGGTGTTCCCACTTTAAGCGCTCCCTTGGCTCCCCTCAAGCAGGCACTTATTTTGGGAACACCCTCCTCCTTAGGTGTTACCCTACACATTTATACCAAACCTAATTGATTAGTGTTAATTATTCATAGAAATGGAATTGAACTGCTAACAAAATCACATGCAACTAACAAGACAAAAATTATTAAAATGAGAAGGTGGAAATATGACTGAAACTCACTTTAACAAAAATAAAATCCACCAAAAACACTCCGCCTACATATAGAATTTTGGAAGACAATCCTTTACATTTGAAGTGGGCTTACTCCCATAAAGCTGCTAGAGAGAACTATTAGTGTGTGCAGAAAGCAAGTGTATATGGCACTCCCCAGTCTGGCAGAGAGGGTTAGACACCCTTTTATTTTTTATTAAGAACTGTGAAAGAAAATTCAGTGTTTTCAGAGGATCGTTTTAGAGCAAAATTTGGAGTTGGGCCTTCCACTTCACACCAGTGTGGTCAAAAAACCATAATTTGGAAGGTACCTTTTTTTTCCCTTCTATATCTATCGCTCTTTCTTTCGCATTTATAGAGCGGTAGATATATTAAAAAAGAGATAGACCAAAAAAGATTTCTTTTGAAGGTTCTTTATGTGGGGTAAGGGTCTAGTTTCAGCATCTTGCACTCCAACTAGCCTTGTGACAGGGGTCTAAAGATAAACACTTCTCCTATACAAAATTCTTTACGAACGGTGAGGGATTTCCTTGGGACTTCACAGAGGATATCACCCCCACTCACTTGGACTCCACCTTGGTTCACAGGCCTCAAATCACTGTTTGTTTTTTCAAACTTGTGAAGTACGTGAGTTGATGATCATCCACAAGAGGACTTAACCAGATTTGGCTAAGGTTAGAGAGGTAAGTAGAAAAGTTTAGGAATTGTGGCCTATTTGGCAACCTGCTCTACCTATTGTCTAAAGTGATGATTTTGAAAAAAATTCCTTATAATGGGGGGACTTTGGGCCTTTTAAAAGAAAAGAAAAAAATCCTTTGTACCTCTTGCACTGGCTTTATTTTTCCATAGCTAGAAAGCAGGGTCCTTGTTGCAGGTGAGAATACGAAAGTGACATTAATTTGATCTCCAGTTTCGTGTAACGTGCATGATGCTCATCATCTCGATCCCCACCAATACCTCCCTGTCATGCCGACGCACAAAGAAGAAGATCAGAAAAAGAAGGTGGTCGGTCAGTCTGAAGTCTGTCGAGGACGCACACCAACACGGTTCAGCATAATAATCTCTCTCACTGTTTTCTTGTCAGTCGAGGACATACCACGGTTTAGCATAATCTCTTTAACTGTTTTTTTTGTCGCCGTTTCCGGTTTTGTTTATCATCTCCAGAGAAAAAAGAACTGTAGAACGAAGAAACGATAATCAAACCTGATGAACCTTGCACCAGAAAGATCCGAAAAAGGAGAAGGTTAGTCGAGGATAGACCACAGTTTGGCATATCTATCTCATTGTTCTTTTGTCGCTGTTTCCGGTTTTGTTTATCATCTCCAGACAAAAAGAACTGTGGAACGAAGAAACGAATAGCAAATCTGATGAAGCAGCACAACGGAAGAAGACCCAAAAAGGACAAGGTCAGTCAGTCGAGGACACACACCAACAAGGTTCAGCATAATAATCTCCCTCGCTGTTTTCTTGTCGCTTTTTTCGGCTTTGTTTTATCATCATCTGCAGAGAAAAAAGGAAAGGTAGAAGGAAGAAACGAAAAGCAAATCTGATGAACCTCGCACCTTGTAGTTGTCAGAGCAAAAGATCGGCAGAATAAACAGCAAACATTCCCCCCCTCTTTGTCTCCAGAAAAAAAGATCAGGATATTACGAACTGCAATCAAACATACCACTGTTATTCCGCAAAGGAAACACGGAGAATAAGCAATCCGGGAAGCTCCAAGGGCCGTGAGCAATGGCTGGATCTAATGGCGACTTTGAAGACCGGGGCGGCCAAGGGAAGATGCGGAACCTGGACCGAACTCTGGACCAGCCGCTCGGCTTGGAAGCCGAGCGCGTGAGCAGTATGCGTAACCAGAAGGTGAGCTCCTTTTACGCGAAAATCATATGGAATTGACCATGGATTGTCTTGGCTATCGACTGGTTGCGCATGATTTGAAACCAATTAAAACTGGATCTTGTGCAGGTATTGCCAGCAGCAGTGATCTTGCATCTAGCTTTCCAGAGTTTGGGGATAGTGTATGGAGACTTGGGCGCATCTCCACTGTACGTGTTCCGAAGCACATTTCCTCAAGGCATCACAAACAAGCAGGATGTGATTGGAGCGCTCTCTCTTATCATCTACACCGTCACCTTCATTCCTCTCATCAAGTACATGTTTATTGTTTTGAAGGCCAATGACAATGGTGAAGGTATTATATTCAACTCATCATCCGAGCTTCCATTTCTGGGTGATTGATAAATTTGGTCTTTTGTGTGGCTTCTTTGCATTATGGAGGTGTTGATTCGAACTTGTTCTCACCTTCTTCATGTTCAATCCCTGTCCTCATGGGGAAGGGACTTTGTGCATGGTAGGATTTGGACTTCATATGTGTAGTTCTCACATGTTGCAAATCAGCCTAATCACATAACAACTTGTCATCATCACAACTTTGCATCCAATGATTTGGTATCGGAAATCGTGTGAAATTCCTTCTTCATAAGTTTGTAGTTTTTGCACACTCGGATGTCTGTGTGTCTAAAATTACAAGTAGGATAAAAGATTTCACACAAGCATATTGTGTGTTGTAGGGGGAACATTTGCATTGTACTCATTGCTCTGTCGACATTGCAATATAAGTTCATTACCAAATCGGCATCCAACAGATGAGGAACTATCCACATTTGTTGTGGACCGTCAGCACCCAAAGACTTACCTGCAGAAGAAACTGGAGGGTAGCCATGTTCTGCAAAGACTTCTCTTGGGGCTAGTTCTTGTTGGCACTTCCATGGTGATTGGTGATGGCATATTAACCCCTGCGATTTCAGGTGTTCCAATAGACTTTCAAAGCTTATATTTATATCATCCTTGTCATTCACTACAGTGGTATTTCTTTGCATATTCTTCCTCCATTTGATGATTGTTGCACTGGGTGACTTGTAGTTACCTCAAAAGTGTGGTGATGTTTTATGCAGTTCTATCAGCAGTAAGTGGAATAAAAGAGGCATCGAGTTCTTTGAATGATAGTAAGCACTGCTTACCAAGCTGATTATGTCTGGAATTTCTGTGCAAACTGTTTGGCTCTTGTGCTGTGGAATATATGTGAGCTGGATGGGACTGTTGACTGAATTGCCTCAGTCCTCTTTTTTGGCAGATGTGGTGACAATTGTATCTTTGGTGATCATAGTCAGTTTGTTCAGCATGCAGCGCTTTGGTACAGCAAGGGTGGGGTTTTTTTTTGCTCCAGTTTTTCTGCTGTGGTTTGTTTGTATTGCACTTATTGGAATCTACAACATCGCCCAGAATGACAAAGGCATATTTCAAGCTTTTTCTCCTCTTCAGATTGTTTACTTTTTCAAGAGAAACAAGAGGGCAGGATGGGAACATCTTGGAGGTGTTGTGCTTTGCATAACAGGCAAGCAACATCTCATCATTCAAACATTCAGGCACTTATATCCTTTGTAAATGACATTTTAGGCCATCCTCTAATGTTCCATTTGTTGACCTGGAATGGTGTGGCTTGATGTTTGATATGCAATTCAGACATCTTGTTGCTGCTTTCTAATGGCAGGAAGATCTCAGTGAAATGGCAATGGAGCCATTGAATTGAGTGGTGTTTTTTTCTCTGTTGCTCAAATGTACTGCAGGGACTGAAGCGTTGTTTGCTGATTTGGGCCATTTCACTTCCAGATCTATTCAGGTAAAGAATGCAGCCAAGCTGTAAATTTTCCTTGGACTCTGGTGATCCCCCTGATGGGTTAGTATGAAAGTGACAGGGTGTTATTCTTGGTGAAGCTGATGGTGTTCCTCTTGTTGTTGCAGATTGCCTTCTCAACAGTTGTTTATCCCTCGCTCTTGCTAGCTTATCTTGGTCAGGCTGCATTTCTTCTAAATTATCCTGAACATTCAGACAACCCATTTTACAAATCACTTCCAGGCAAGTGATCTCATCTCTATCTCTCTGGATTGTTCTCTGTCAATGCATGCATCATTGCCAAGGTCATAAGCCTACTGCTAGGTTCCATTCCATGATATGTCACCTTTTGACAAGTTCAGGTAGGATCAGGATGGTACTATCACAGGCTGTCTCACAAAGAAATCTACATGGAGCTAGCTTCTCCCATGTGTCAGGGCTTGTGAGGGAGCTTGGGAGATATAGAACAAGAGCCTCATGGCGTGCAGTCATATTGTAGAAGATGGGTATTGGGTTTGACTGAGCAAAGATGGCATTTCATAATGTCAGGTTTTCCTGTTCTAGAGGCTGTGAGTAGCAAAACTGTAGGGAATCACAGATAACCTTCATCTCTCATCCCTGTCAAATCCAATGCAGAGATGGTGCTGGTTGTTTGAAGCTGTAAAGAAAATTAAATATTTTTCTATGTGCAGGGTGAGACATATGATAGGCAGTTGATCTCTTGATAACTTTTCAGTGATCCTTAAGCTGTCCAAGTCTTGATGACAGTTAGTGGACTTGCTTTGTTCAGTTAAACTTTACTGGCCCATGTTTGTCCTGGCAACTTTAGCGGCCATTATTGCAAGTCAGGCGATAATTTCTGCCACATTCTCAATTGTGAAACAGTCCGTTGCTCTGGGCTGTTTCCCACGTGTAAAGATCGTGCACACTTCAGATCAATTCCAGGGCCAGATTTACATTCCTGAAATTAACTGGCTTCTTATGATTCTCTGCCTTGTCATCACTGCGGGGTTCAGAGACACCAGACAAATCGGCAATGCTTATGGTATTTTATCTCATCTTTGTTTGTTTGATCATTCTGATTTTATTTTTGCTACTGGCAAAAATGTATATGTAGAGCATTCTGTATACACATCAAAATTTTGTAAACATAGTTAGTCAGTATGCTTTTTTTACATTACATTCAGATAGCTAAACTATTTGTTGCTCTTTGTACAGGAATTGCAGTGGTTGCAGTGATGCTGGTGACAACATATCTCATGACACTTGTAATGCTCATGGTGTGGCACAAGCCTCTCATTGTGGCCTTGATATTTCTGCTGCTGTTTGGATCAGTTGAATCTGTCTATGTCTCATCAGTTCTATTCAAGGTGAAGCAAGGGGGATGGGTTCCACTTGTTGTAGCAGTTGCCTTTGGCAGCATCATGTATGTGTGGAACTATGGGACTCTTAAACGCTATGAGTATGAAATTCAGAACAAGGTATCTGTGGGATGGTTGTTGGGACTGGGTCCCAGCCTTGGCTTGGTACGTGTGCCTGGCATTGGACTTGTATACACAGATCTCGCCCATGGGGTTACACCCCTCTTCTCACACTTCATTACCCACCTTCCAGCGATTCACTCCACTGTTGTCTTTGTTTGTATCAAATACTTGCCTGTCAGCACGGTTCCACAGGAAGAGCGTTTCCTTACTCGCCGTATTGGTACCAAGGCTTACTCCATGTATCGATGCGCTGCAAGGTATGGCTATAGAGACTTACATAAGAAGGATGATGATTTTGAGTACCTGCTGTTCCAAAGTTTGATAAGATTCAATGAATTTGAAGCACTGCAAAATTCTTTTGGTGCTGATTCCTTGGCTGCCAGTTGGACACCGGAAGAGAGAAGTGTCTCATCTCTGCCAGCTCTGGAGATGGCCCCAGTCATAGGGAACTCAATGTTGCAGGGTGATGGTTTGGAGAATAATTCAGCATATGCTGATTCTTCAATACAACCCCCAAGTATGTCTGAAGTTTTCTCCCAAGAGATTAGTGCAGCAACTGAGCATCAAGGTGCACATTTTCAAACAAGCCCCATTACTACTTGTGAACAAGATATACACAATGAGCTCAGATCCTTGACGAGGGCTAAAGATGCAGGAGTGACTTACCTTATTGGTGACACTGTTGTGAAAGCAAGAAGGGATGCACACTACTTGAAGAAGCTTGCAATTAATCATGCATATACATTCCTGCGACAGACTTGTCGTGAGAGCACTGTTGCTTTGAACATCCCTCATGAAAGCTTGTTGCAAGTGGGCATGATTTACTATGTATAATAACTTATTTCTTCCATTTCTCATACATATAGTTGGGAAGTTTCGGCACCTGTGATTATCTTTTAAAGTACTGCAAACATAAGATTGAAGAAGAATCAATCATTCATGTCATGCAGGAATGAATGTGCAGGAATATTCATTCTCTTGAGAAATAATCTCATGAAGTCTTGTAGGAAGAAGCTGCTTCTTGTCGCTAATATGGGGGAGGTCTTTGTTTTGTAGTCAATAGTTTGCAACTATAGAGTTATTTTCTCAAAGGCATAGATTAAATCATCGATAGATACCACACCATTACACCAGTATTTTGTAGAATATATTGGCACGGACTTATGATTACACAAAGTTTCAAACACATTTGTTTTTTTTTTAAACATGATTGTTCTTAGAGCAATTTAAATTCCTATTATTCGGAGACAAGATTGTTCCCTAAAAAAAAAGGTTTAAGTTGTTTCCTAAAACAATTTAAGCTTCTCATCCATAGGGACATAGGTGTTCCCAAGAAAAAGGACAACTTCCCTAAGGAAAGTCTCAAATGCCCAAAGGAACAAGAAAACATATGTTTTGAATCTTTTTGTTACCAAAATAATTTCATACTCATTTTTCGTAATCAAAGTCATATCATGTTCCCTGAGGAAAAAAAAATCCCATTGAACAAGTCTTTAGGAAAGCTACAACTTTATAATTAAAAACAATTCAATTAAAATTTATATTAAAAAATTATGATCACACAAAAATTTTAACACATTTATTTTTTAGGAAGATGATTGCTCCCAAGGACAACTAAAGACTTTTTTACCTGGGGGACATGATTGCGTGTTATAATTGTGTTGAGCCCAATGCCTCGTTTAACTCGATGCTACTATTTAGTGTTTCCCAATTAGGACTGAATTTATGGACCCTTCACTAGTAATTTTCAAATGATCCATACAATGAATAAGCCAAAGAATCGGTCAAACAACCTACCTTGAGCTGTTGGTTCTTTCCTGATCTCGGGAAACTTGCCTGTTCTTTGAAAATTTTCAAAAACCTGGAACTAGTGGTTATTTCCTTGTGAAAATTCAAAACAAACCCAGAACTGGGGTTCTTTGATTTTGAACATTTTCAAAAACCTGAAATTGGAGGTTATAACTAAAAACAAAATTAAAAAATTGTCGGTTACTGATGCCATCTTCCAAGGAATTCTGGATTTCTTTTTTTGTTGGCCATACCAGATGCTAAACTGTTATGATGTGCAGCAACTTGGTGAAAACCCCAACACTAAAAAATACAACTCTGCACTCTACCGCTCCATATTTAGAACAAGTACTTTCAGCTTAGACAAACAAAAAGGAAACATATTTAATTTCCTTAGTAAGCATCTTCAAATCCACAACCTCTCCTATTAAGTAGATGACAAGTTTAATTTTCTTTATTTTTGCAATGAGCCAATTTTATTGGCCCATCACTCAAGGAAAATGAAACTATGATCACTCCCAAAATAGAAGGTTCTATTTTGAAGTATAGAGTTCTTCCCCTTTGGCCGGCCTATACAGGTGAAAGGAGGACAACATTTGCCAAGGCACATGGGATAAAAGTGAGATGAGGTGCTTTGGAGAACATGTTTGGTCAACACACTGAGAACTTGGGGAACAAATTTGGAACCTGATGTGAACCTATTGGGAACTTGAAGGGAACATAGTGGGAACACTTTGGGAACCTGGGGAAAATACAAAAAGTTCCTTCCCTCACGCTCAAAACCTAAAAGGCAAGAAAGCAAGGCACCTTGAGTGAATGCTTGGGCTTTCCCATTGGCTGCATGAAATTTCTGTTCCCAAAAGAGTTCGTCACCATTTTTGGGCGGGCTAATACACCTTGGGAAGAACACCCTAACTACTAACCACTGTCATAATGGATGTCAAAACCCTGGGCGATGTGGTCAAATGGTGGATGCTGTGACCTGGTCCAATGATTCCGCAACCCCTCACTGTAGTTGAAACTTTCCCAATCGCTCTCCGTGTGGATGAAAAGATGGCCTCTCAATTCTCACAACTGATGGTTTATGTCTGATACCTCAAGCACACTGGTTAGTTTGAATACTTTTCACACTCACACCCCTTCACTATTCACAATAACCTGCATGCTCTCACTGGTTACCTAGTCCTAGTCCCCATGCTAAAAAATCAAAGAACCTGTTCTGAATATAACGGTGATTCTCAAAAAACTTGAAGAAAACTAACAAAAACACCCACAAAACCCCCAATTTTACAGGTTCTTTCATGGAAAATGCTGTTGTGTTGAGGTTGTAAATAACCAGAATCGGCGATTATCTGGGATTGTGAAATATTTAAAACAGGAACCTCCGGTCATTAGCAAAGCCAAGTACCCACCCAAAACAAAATAGAAGAAAACCGTGCATCTCGGGGGAGGGGTGGGGATTGATCCAGCTCGGTTTTTGTTCTAACTTATAACCTCCAGTTCCCGGTCCGAGTTTGCTGCTGAAGGAGGTTTTTGTTACAGCAACGAGAGCTGCTCTCGAAGTTTCTCCGGGCCCAAAGGGAGTGTTTTTATCTTGTGGCAAAATTTTGCCACTTGGGGAACCAAAACAGAAAAATTAAATCAATTCGCCACATTTAAACCACTGGTTCTTGCATGTCGTCACTACATAGCAAGGTTTGAAAACATTTCTACTTTTCTCTCTGATTTCTAGCCAAATTTGGCTGAGTCCTCTTGTGGATGATCGCCAGTCCACCTACCTCACAAAATTGAAAAAAGAAACCCTAGCGCCAACGCTTGAGAGCACAACCACAAACCCACGCACGCGCGCACGCATGGGCAGAACTATCTGTGTGTTAAGGAGGAGGGCTACGAGGAGGAGGACGACGACGACGACGAGTACAGAAGTGATGGCGAGCAGTGAGCGTTATTATTTCTTAAGACCCCGACAATTTCTGCGGTATGTCGTTGCCATCATTTCGATGATGTTTGAACTTCGAAGCTTTCTTCAACTTCTCTTATCAGGGTTTGTTTCTATAAAGTTAGGTTCTTGTCATGACAATGGTTGGTCGAAGAAGAAGGTAGGGTGTGTTTATGTTTCCAAGGTTTTTGCTCTTGTGATTTCTTTCCTGTGCATGCAGAGAACGATAAGTAGAACCTCCGGATTTTGCTTCATCTATGTATTTTGTCGTACTCAAGTGTTAAGGGTTTTGCTAATTGCGGCGGCCGCTGGTGATTATTAGATCTCTGCCATCTGTGTGTATGTGTCTGTATGTGCTGCGATGAAGTGTTTTTGTGGTATTTCTACTTCACAGGTGCCAATGAGCGCCCCCAGAAGCCCCACATTCATGGAATGACAGAAGTTAGAGGCTTTACTCCTCTCTCTTGGCACCCCAAAACTTGCAGGTAAAAACAATTTCGTTTCTGTGTGTTGTCTTTTGGTTTTCTCTGCATTAGAAACTTAATTTTAGGTGGGAAGTTTGTACTCAAATGAGCTAGGGGGGATGCTTTGTTGTGCCTGGTGGAAAGGACCTTAGAGTTGGTTTGGTGAATTTATTTTGTGAAAATCAAGTTCTCAAGATTTATGCATATGCCATGTGTGATGGATCTGGTTGCAAGATTTAAGGGTTGAAACAAGGATTTGTGCATTCTGTGCATTTGCAAATTTGGGTACAGGATGTGTTAGAGACAATGGGGCAGTATATGGATCGGCTGAAACGTTCAGGGTGTTCCTTCAGCCTGATGCCACATGACATTGTGAGACAGTTAATAAACCTGGCACATGCTCATGATGTCTATGTAAGCACAGGTGGGTGGGCAGATCACATTCTCACCAACGGCCCTTCTATCTTCAAACAGTATGTGCAAGTAGGCTCATATCCCTCTCTCTTCAGGTGTTCTTCTTTGCAAAATGAACCCATGTACTGCTTGAAATACCATGTAGTTACTTCATGATATTGGTCTGGTCCATGTGATTTGTTGTCTAGATTGAGTCTTTATTATACTGGATTATGGGATCAATTTATCTGCATTCTATGTTGGTGGAACATCAAGGTCATTGACCCTTATTCGACTCTGGAAATATGCTGTATTTTTTAGTAACGCAAGATATGGATGCTATGTGGACTCTTGTGGGTTTCATCTCTGTAGCAGCTGCATATTCATGTGCTGTGAGTTGTTGAGACAGATCCTCATTCATTTGGTAAAGTGTGAGATATTGCATGCCTTCATTCAAGATTGCTGGAATTACTAAAACTACACAAGAAGATTGTTTGATCATGTCCATCCCTGGTTAAGACACCTTGGATCAATACAGTGGGTTGTGAAAGAATAATTATCAGAGGACCAGCCATCATGGAAGCACTGAGAAATGTCTTGTATGTTGCTGGAGAGCGATTGCTTCCTGATGTTCTGGTGTCCTTTTTGTGCACAGAAATGCAAGGAACTTGGTTTTGATGCAATTGAACTGAACACTGACTTTATTCATCTTCCAGAAGAGGACTTGCTGCGCCTTATTCGCAGTATCAAGAGTGCAGGTCTGAAGGCCGGGCCTGAGCTTGGCATTGAGTCTGCCAATGATGTTATGATTTTGAGTACTTGGTTAATGGTAAAATGTCATTGACATGCATCTTTGACTTTCATTGTAATGGACTGGTGAAACAAGCTGGAATATTTTCCCAGTTCTACATTTCTAGGAATTTTCTGGGACATCAACTTACTGTCAGGCAATAGATGGTGGTGTTCTTGCCATGGCCAGAAATCCCCATTGTAGGAACTTAGATGGTGTTGATGCAAATTTCACGATAACCTGTTGATTATGGGACTCCAATACTAGGCCCCCCCAAAGTTGTGACATGCATGTCTGCGGTTACATTGACAGCTATAATGTGAAGAGAATGCGGTTTACTGTACACTGAGGGACTAAAGACAGCTTGGATGCAATGGATCCAGAGCTGGAAGGTGCCAACTGGGTGGTAAGGCGTGCTGAATGCTTCCTTGAAGCAGGTGCAGATGTGGTAATGATTGATTCAGATGGAATCACAGAGAATGTGAATAACTGGCGTACAGATGTGATTGCCAAAGTTATTGAGTGACTGGGTTTGGAGAAAATTAAATTTGAGGCAGCAGATCCTAGGGTATTTGGATGGTTCATTCAGAACTATGGTTCCAAGGCAAGTGTCTTGTTGCACCTCAGTTACTGTTAGCTCTCTGTGCAGAAGCAGACAGACTGTAATGTTTTAGCCTGCAAGAATGGATGAAGCTTGTTGCAGCTTGAATGAGGATTCTATTGACTTTCATTGATTAGCCAGCAACATCATGACTGATTCTTCCTTTTGCTTCCAGAAATGCAATAGAGTCTGAGTTGACAGATTTTTGCATAATGGTTGCCTGAAGGTTTGGACAGATTATTATTTTTATCTACATCCATTGCCAGGAGCTGATGAAGTCAGTGGGGAGTTATGGCAGCTAGCCACTGCTATTTATGATGAAGGTGATGGCCTGATACTTAGTGAGTGACACTCTAAAGCTATGAGTGCACTTATTCTTGTTAGTTTTGCTTTGCTGGAATTGATACAACAATTACCTTCGAAGTGTCACTGCAGAGTTTCTGCAGTCTCATTTAGTTATGTAATGTCTGTACTCTGGATATAACTATGAGTCACATAACTATGGTGTATAACGGTTTTCCTGAATAATTCATGTGGGGATTATATATTTATGTACACCCATCATCAGGAGGTGGGTCTCACACTTTTTTGAGTGACACTCATAAGGTTATGACATCACTCATTCTTGTTGTGTTATCTTCAAAGTGTCAGTGTGGATTTTTTTCTGCAATCTCATAGCTATCTAGTGCAGCCAGCTTGGAAATGAAATTAAATTGCAACTGAAAATTTCAAAGGAATTGGAATGTGCCTTTGGTGTTGTTGGAAAGATCTTGATGAGCAGGATTTAATGAAATTTATTTGGTAAGATTTGGATTCAGAATGTAGGAGTGATTTCTGCTACTGAAAATTCAAATAAATTCCCAAAAACCAGGTTTTGGAAGGAAAAATCAGTTGAGGAAATGGTAACACTTGAATGTCTACCATTCAATTCAAGTAGAAAAAATTGTGATGTGCCTTTGGTGATGTTGGAAAGATCTTGACGATTTAAATGTAATGGATATTATGTTGTGAGATTTAGACTTAGGATGTGAGAAATATGGGATTTTCAGTGATCTCAATGAGTTCATGTTATTCTATAATGGGTTCACACTTGCAAGTCTAATATTCAATTAAGTAAATGCTTTCCTTTCATATTTGATTCTTCAACAATGGGATATAAAAATAAACCTTGCAAAATAATGTCATATGTTGTGTCACACTAGTTGGCTGCCAGATGAGGACCTGGGCGGTTCTCACTGGGCGATTCTCATCTCCAGTGAGAACCTTTAATCCAGTTCTTTTGACAGTTAACATCTCTGGTTCTCACAGGCCAGTTCTCACTGAGAACCAGGCTGAAAACTGACGCCAGTTTTCAGCCAATAGGTGAGAACCGCCCAACACTGGTATGAACATGCATAGACAATAACCTCATACCAACAAATTTAAGGTATGCATCTTAATATTCACATCAAGATTCTATCTAAAAAGGAAAAAAAAAACTATGAGATCCATTTGACATAAGACAAGATGTGATCCAAAAAGAAGGGAAAACTTATCCAATGCCCTAAGCACCCATGTAAAATCTGAAGGAAAATGTTGCGATTGTTCACCATTCCTTTTCATAAACCCTAGCACCAACGAGAAGTTCATCATCATCCAATAGAGCATCCTTAGTTTCAAAACACTTTTTGGCATATCCTTGCACAATGCTAAAATCCAATCTTGCCTAATTGGGCAATTTTTTGCAAATCAACACATGTTTAACCACATGGAACCCTAGCCTACAAAGCTCAACTTTACTACTTGACTAATTCAAATGTTAATGGGATTGGCATATGCAAAGGTATTTTGAGACAACACTACCTTGAATGCCCATTGCAAATCCAGTCTCAATAGGAGTTTTCAATTTTGTCTTTGACAAAAAAAACCTCCACATATGCCTTCTTCAATTCCGGCAACTCCTTCCCCAATCTTTTGGCTCATGTAGTACTTTGAAAAAAGAATTATGCAACCTTTAAACTTGTCTCTTTCATTGTGAAACAAACTTGGTCATGGTTAGTGGCATACTAACATGCCTTGTACATAACATGGCCAAAACCTGTTCATTGAAGGGTAAGGGGGTGTCAATGGAACATAATTCACGACTAATGTCAATGTGACAACCAAGATATTCAAGTTCCTTCCTTCATTTTTTACATATGCAATAATTTTGTTTGTGAAGTTGAACTTAGCCAACAATGCTTTCATTAACAAGGTTAAAACAACATCTAATGTTTCTTGGGCTTCAAAAAGGGGCACATGACAAGTTCATCAATGAAGTTGATTACTAGAACAAAAATGTCTAATTCAAAACTAGGCATTCATGAATCAAAAGAACATGTGGTTGATGAACATCTTGCAATAGCTGAATACATGCCTTTCCATAGTCTTTGTGAACATTGTTGGTAGCCTATACATCTACAACCATAATGCATCACCATGCAACATAGGAAAAGGTCTTTCACAACAAACAAGGGCAATTTTTTACCACAATTGACAACACTTAATGGCTTGTCAATCCACTTGTATACCATACAAAAATGGGAAGAGGATTCTATTTTCCTTTTGTTGAAACTATTAGTGTATTTGCCACATCTAATAACATTTTCTCTTTAATAGTTAAGTGTTTGTTTGATTATGGTGATTTAGGGTTGGAGGAACCAAGAAGGAAGTTTGTGAGCATGGGGTGTGATGGTAATAACATCTTCCAAGCTCATTGAACAAGTGTGATGATGCAAATAAAACTTGTTCAATGCATTGGATGGGGGTCATTTTACAAAGCTTCTACACTTTCCTTGTTCAAAAGTTGAAGAAGTACCAAATTTTTTTAAAAACTTATAGATTTTCTCAGTACCAAAGGAAAAAAAGTAAACTCAATGTATTTTCATGCTATTTCCAACAAAATGGGTATATGCAAAATTTTGCCCTTTCATGATGAAGATGCATGTTAAGAGTACAAAAAGTGATGTTGTTTTGAAGAATTTGAGTGTTCTATGTGATGTTGAGTTCATTCTAGGGCTCCCATGTATGCTTAACTAATTATGTGTATACCTTGATAAAGATTGCACAAGGCAAAGATTTTTTTTTGTATGACTTTGTGAACGTTGTCAAGTTGGCCTAACAAGAATTCTATAATCTCTAATGTAATCCTTACATGAAGTTTGAAGATATCCAACATTTGATGATTTCAATCCTATTGAGACTAACAAATGACACTTTTCCATGTATTGGTTTTAAAAAATCATTCGTGGTGGAAAGGATGTTGTGTATCTTGCATTCTCAATTTTTGGACACAAGTATCTTGTCATTAGTGACAATGGTGTTACATATCCTTAAACTTGTCACCGTGGATGCTTTCAAGTAAGAAGTGGTCAAAGTGAAGGATGAGTGCTCATGGATAGCTCAAGTCCTTGTCTTAGAGCTTCAACAATGCTTTGCAGAGCATGAAGTTATCCTCCAACTTTGGGTGTGGTTTACCCACATTCTAGGCTACGAATATGAAGGATGCATGGTAGAATTTTCAATCATTTAAGTGTGTTGAAGGTCACCTTCTATACCCTGATAATGTGGGTGAATGTGGCAAATGTCTGCCTAGGTACCTTGCTCACAACACATCCTTGATTTGCAAGTCTTTTTTTTCAAGATGAAAATGGTGTATAATTTTGAGTCAATCTTGCATGAAGCAATGAGCTCAACCCAATTATTAGGTTTTGGTGTAAAGTTTTTGCATTTGCCATCCTCAACCATAAGCTTTCAAAATACATAGAATTAGCTATGTTTGATGTTGTTCAGGTGCTTGGTTTTGTCAAATACAAACAAACTTTCAGCACCATTACTTTGGTTCAGTTGAAGACAAAAGAATTTTCAACACCATTAGTTTCATGAAGAACAAAATGTAGAACCAGCTAAGTGCATACTTTGATCTGTGCATCACATTCTACTGTCAGGGGTTTTTTCTGTTGCAAAATTTTCCTTGCAGCAAGAAAAAGTCTGATATTGTCAAGATGTGTAGTCCAGACAACTTGTGCAAGCTCTTGGAGGTTTGGAAAGACACTGATCTGGGTGGTAAATCAGATAAGGATTTTGCCACAATGTGGACACGGCTAGTTATTTTTAGGGCACACTCTAAATGTGGAATTTTAATTTCTTGTGCAAATGAAAGAAAGATTAGTAATCAATGAAAATACATCTCATTTCTCACATTTCCCCTCCAGATAAAAAGAGACAAGCCACATCACACATGCAAGCTACTGCCCACATTAATGTCAGAGTCTCTGTTGTCAAAATACATGTTTCAACATCAGCTGCAGGTCCGCATACATGTTTGAGAAGAAAGGAAACTCTGTCTATTTACTTTCATATCACTGTTCTGAGGAGTCTTTTCAACAGCCTCTATATTTCCCCCCAGTTACACCTGAATACCTGAATCCCATTTCACTCCTTGATATGCCTTTTAGGAGTGAGATAAAAGTGAAGTACTCCAGGACAGGTGGACAACAAGGGAGATGAATGTGTGTGCTCATCAATCTTACACAAGGTTCAAGCACAGGGGACTGGTTAGAAAGGAATCTAGAGAGGAATCAGGTAAAACTATGAAAGAAATTGGTTTTCCTTTCCTTATGTCACAAGAAGATGGGATGGAAGGAAATGCAAATACACATGTTGGTTGGGTCCTCAGTTTTTACTCATTCTGGTGGCTCTGATCGTGGTCAATGAAATATAATGCCTCCTCCCGAGTTATAACATCCACCCGACTGACACGACTCTTGTGGGTTACACCATATACTCTGTCAGCCACTTTGACAAGCTCCGGCCGGAAAGTTGTGGTAATGAACTGGGTACTGGCAGCATCTGCCTGCCTCTTGATCATATCTGAAAATTACAGTCACGGATATACAATGATCATGGAAGAGATGCAACAGTTTACATCCAAAATTTACTAGAATCCTACATTTGGTCTTATGAAATGCGCTTTTGTACCCTTACGGTAGTCCTAGCACCTTCAACTTATTGGATCATCCTAGAACTGTGACTTCTTTCAAAAAGTAATACTAACATGTCAAATGGTTCTAATTTTACTACCCTAAGTTGGTTCATCAATTCCTCATTATACCCTTCTTTGGTTCATCAAATAAGGGAACCCTTACAAGGTTTATTGAGTTCTCCAGCAATGGCATGAGACACAATGGCACATTTGTCTTCACAGGTGCCATATGAGGATGTCATGGTCACTGACCAGTCCACATTGTGCTATGCTCAAAGAGCCAATGAGTGAAAAGCTGCAGGAATTAGGAAAAGCTGCAAATAGTTTGGACCATCCTTGACATAACCATACTAGAACCAACCAGATAAGGAGACCAGAAAAGGATACTTCCAACTGCTGTTCTGTATTGTGGGTCAAGTGCAGCATCGATTTCATCAAACAGGTAAAATGGAGCAGGGTCGCAGCGCTGGATTGCGAAGATGAGTGTCAAGGCCACCACTGTCTTTTGACCTCCTGACAGCTGCTTCATTGACTGTGTCTCTCCTTGGCCTGTGAAAGAAACCTGACAACAACAATAAAGGGCAGTCACTTAGGCTGTCAGATCTGCCGTAATGAAGGTCTTCAGCAGTGCAATGGCTGATTACAGCAAGCACTCAGGTGCTTGCAATTCAGACACAATTCAACTCAGCCTTTGCTTACACATAAATTTTTCCAACAAAAAGTGCTCCATCCTTTCACACCAGAAAATGACAGACTTTTGTGTGACTGTTCATAGCACATCCCTGCATGCTTCTTGAAGGAAACAGAGATCCAAGCTGTGTGGGTCTAGAGGTGAGGATGAAATGATTTGACTGAATTCATTTCCTGACACCAAGAGCTCAAGCTTCACAAACACAACTTACCTTCACCTTTACACCCACATACTTCTCCCGCCGACCTTCAGCATCACCATCAGGAGGTCGATCTTCATCTGCATCCTCATCTTCTGCCTCATCTGCCTGCACCACCATTAGAGTGAACATTCTGTTCTGACAACAGTCCAACAACCCAATACCAAGGAAATTCAAGACTGTTCTATAAGATGAACAAAGAATGGAATCTAACCAGAGACTGAAAAAAACAGAGTTCCCTGGGAGGGAAAAAAATCATAGTGACTAACCCTGCGTTTGGTCATCATCACCAAGCTGCCATGGCCACCAGGCACCAGCTCAGAAAAGGCTTCCTTGAAGAACTTGGCAACACCCTTGAAAGTCCGCTCTATAGATTCATCCTTCCGTTGATCCAAGACAGAAATCAATTCCCGTATTTTCTGCAATAAAAACCACACTTAGTCAGCTCTTGCTATCCAGGGGAATAAAATGACTTTCATTGGGCATGATGAACCCTCATTGCACTATTTTGGGTCTGGTAAGCAAATTCAGTCTGACAACAGGCACACCTCATCACCACTGTCAAGCTCAGCCTGGCGTTTGTGTAGCTCTTCTCGTTGCTCAGTGAAATTAACATATTGATCCAGAGCCTTCTTGTTCACATGGCTGTACTTTTTGAGCTCCTCATTGCACTTGTGCAGCATTTTGTGGAGATCCTTCAAACCTTTCTTCTGATACCTAGAAACCAAGAAACGGCAGGTGTCAATTTCCTCAAACCAAAGACCAAACATTCATGAGTATCCTTGATATCAAAATATATCCAAATTCCAGCAGAATGTATGCCACAGCTTGAGCTTCTTGTTAGCAACTGTTACAGAAGATTGGAAATGGTTCAAGTATTCACTTCTCAAAGGCATCAGAAGGCAAGGAGCCCAAGTCACGGATCTTTTTCATCAAATCTTCCCGCTTCACAAGAAGGAGGTTTCGCCTGTTCAGAAGTTGCTCTAGATCCTTGGCCTCGTCTTGAAGTGTTCGCTCATAATTGGCTTCAAGGGCCTGAAACCACACTTACAAACACATCACCATATCAGCTAGCAAGAAACACCATTTTACCATGACTAGCTTCTCAGTCTTCGGCTAACAAAGAAAAGCCTTCTTAGAGAGAGCATGCCTTTACGTAGGTACAATGGTCTACCAAACATTGCTGAAACAGATTGCACACTAGTGGGCCAGCTTACTATCCCATGCTCAGTGGGGGTTCTAAATGAGTTGTCGAAGGTCAATACTAACAAACCTCAACTAGTGGATTTCTGACCTATGTTTTGGTCATGCAAAAGAATGACACCTAATTCATCGGATAAACCATCAGCCCAACAGACTCCAAAAGCTTATGGCAGACACTATGTGCACCTTCAGTTCTTCTTTTGCATTCTTCAGATCTCGTATCTGTTTCATTTGCTTCTCAATTTCATCAGTTTTGGCTGCAATTTTCAATCCACAGTGAACATCATATCAGACTCATGCCTCCCATGTTGAAAGACCTGAAACATATGTCGATGACCTCTGATTAACTGAGTCACAGATAATACTAGATCAGATACACTCTATTATTGGTTGCACCTAGCAGTTGTCCCTCTCCACCTTAACCAAGACATAATCCAGAAGAGTCTGTATGTGTGTCAGAACTTTGAACAGTACTTCATTCCCATGTTAGGTGGATACATTCATTGCTCCCTTCAGGGCTATGGGAGCTGGTAAGAAATGTCAATGAGTGGCATTCTTTCATGTGCACATAATTTGCGTACAAAATTCAGTTTGAGGGCCCTGCATTTGACATGGCACGCCACCATGAGACATCCAAACAATTGACAATGTCCATAGCATCTATGCAACTTACCTTTCAGCTGGCGTGTAGTCTCATCAACTGCCGCTTTGGCATCCTTAAGCTCTTGTCTCTTCACTGCTAAATCCTCCATAAGACCTTGTGTATCAGATGCCAACAGCTGGGCTTGCAGTTCTTGCTGCCTCCTCACCAGATTAACAGATAATAGCATCTCCAGCTCACTCTTTCTTGCTTCTGCCTGTAGCACAAGAAGCATTTTTAGCTCTGCTCTCCATCAGTAAACTTCCCCCACCTGAACACTGCTTCTCAAGGGACAGTATGCCCCAATACCCAGTTCTATGAGAAAATTTGAATGACAAAAGACAGATCTAGCACTACAAGACCAATCTGTCACATGGCAGGTTATGTATTGGCAGTGATATTCTACTGACCTCCATCCTTTTAGCCACACAGTCCACACGCTCCTGTTTCAGCTTACTTATCTCTGGGTTCAAGTGCGATAGCTGATACCTCTCCTCTGGTGTCAACTGGTCTTCCAGAGGGGTTCCCATCTCTGCAAGTCTTGATGCTATATTTGCCTTCTGAGTTTCAATTTGATTCTGAGCAGTTGCAAGCAACTTTTTCTGCAGCAACATACGCCCACCAACCAGGAGAGTGGTGAAGTAAGAATGCTAGAAATATTGCTATTCATAAAACCCAGAAAACAGGGCCACTCAGGGTGATAACTCATTCAAAGGCCAATCTGATCTCCAGACCATTGGAACCAATAACAATCCTCACTTAAGGCAGATCCAATTTTCCAACCCTGCTGCAGTCAATTCACCAGATGACACACCTTCTTCTCAAGAGCTTGTCTATTGGAAAACTCCTGATGTTTGAGTGCATCAATGTCATTTCTCAGCTGATCTGCCTGTGACTTGTGGTAGCTTATTGCTGCAGCCATCTTCTCTTGTTCACTGACTAGGGAGTTCAACTTCTGTTCAACATGTGAGAAAAGTCAAGGATAAAAATCTAAACCTAGAATCTATCTGCACTCTGCACAGTACTTGCTGCATAAAACCTGCATGTGGCAAAGATGCAACAGAAATTTTTGTCAAATGGACAATAACTTTGATTCCTCAAAGAAACATCCATCTAGTTTGGACAGCATTAACTATGGAAAGGATATTTTGCAATGAAGACTTGCACGTTTCAATCTCCTTTTCCTTCAAAACTGCCATTTTAGTGCTCTCCCGCACAATACTCAATGACTTCAGCTTTGATCTTTTGTAGTCATAGAATCCACCTGTCATGCCTCCTTTCTTGCTTACCTGGTCACCTGCAGCCTAAATCTCATGCATTCAGACAGCAAGCAACATCACATGTTTCTGTGCAAACAACCTTTTGCAAACTCAAACATATCACAAAGAACCATAGTGAAATGTAATGGAGCAACAAAAGGAACAATCAGCTCAACAGAAATATAACACTGGCCATCAGACATCCCCACAAAAGAACCCCTTACCCATAGGTTTACAGACAAACAGGAAACCACAAATGAATATGAAGAGGCCAGTGCATTGTTCAGAGAGGAAAAACTAGATAAAGCACTATCTGCCAAAAGCAGATCTTTAGTGGCCAGCTTTTCACTGGCCACTAAAAGGCTCTAAGAACATCTAGGACAAACTGAAGGAACTGAAAAGATGGAAAAGATCTGCCAAGTGTGAGGTACAGAGAAGGAAGTTCAACACACTGATATCCCTGAATATAGGTTAGTAAGTGCCTGCCTTCAAGAGTGATGCAATCAACCTCAGAGGATCGAGCAACATTTGTAGCCACCTCCAGATCCCGACAGATAACAGTCCTTCCAAAAACCTGTGAAAGGCAAGGCCAATCCCAACATACAGAATCTTAAAGTTATGGTATAGAAATCACATCCATTCTCTGATGCTTTATGCTCAGCTCTCAAAAATAAAGGAATCAAAAGTTATGGTAAACAGGAAAACATTGAAGCAACCAAATACTCATACCTGTGCAAAAGCAGGCCCAAACTTTGAGTTGAACTTAAGCTTCTTCAAAAGAGGAACAACATCAGGTCCTGTTGGGTAGTTCACATGGGGAGCCCGCACACGATTCAAGGGAATGAATGTTATCCTCCCTCCTTTATCAGCAGTCAGGTATCGAATGATCCTTGTTGAGATGTCATCTGTGTCCACCACTACGTGGAATAGACTTCATCCAACCAAAAGCATAGATTTAGAGAAAGTGCCTTGCAACCTGAAACTGAATGCAGAAGGCTGCCAAAAAAGAACCTGGTCAAACCCATCTGACAGAAACAAAATCAAAATGCTACACATAGAGCAATTACTGGATCTCAGATCATAGAGGTTAACACACAAGTTAACAATGGACCATCTTCCTTGTGGGTTTCTTTTACCTGGACCCAGCTGTAACCTCCAGGGCTGTGAAGAACTTTTCATCACACTCCAAAAGTTCAGCAAGTGGACCATGGACTCCTGCAATATTGTGTTCTTTGCATATTTTACGCACAGACTGAAGCCCTCTCCGAGTGTCCTGTTCACAATACCACATAGTCAACAATCAGGCCACTTGGAGAAAAAGGCCAACTTCAGTGAGCAGCCATGTAAAGGAGTTCTCAAAAGCCCAATCTGGTTCAGCACATGAATTCTCACAAGTCTATGGGAGAGTGGAATCAGCAACCACAACCACAACATCAACCATATTCTAACTCACCCCAGATGCAGCAGTGTCCAAAATCTTCTCTGCCTTTGCAATATCTCCCTTGAGCTTTTTAACTTCATCCTCCAGGTCCAGGTTCTGCTTCCAAAGGACTCTGCAGCCCCATTTGATACACTGTGAGTGTAGTTTCACAACAAGACAGATTCAACACCAACATGGAATTGAATAAACTGTATTATCCACTTCTATAGGCTACTTAAATTAGACAAAATCAAACCAGCCCACAACAACAGGAAAATTGTCAAACCAATCAAGAATTCACACAATCAGTGACACACGTCAATAGTTCATTCCAAATCTATCTCTTGTCCTGATGCCCTGATGGAGGCCAATCTGGTGAAATGTACTTCCTGGAGTATAAATTGACTGTATCTATGCAAACACCTACACAAAAAAGCTAACCTACTTCTTTGTTTCTTGAAGTTCATTCTTTTGAGTGTTGAGAACACTGAAATCCTGCTGGCACTTTTCAACCGATGATCTGAGTGCCTGCTCTTCAGCTTCACGGGCTCCAATGTTAGCCTGTTGCTTCTCATACTCATCATTAAGATTCTTCATCTCCAATTCCCATCTTTTAATCTGCAAGCCATACATAGAAACATCATTCAAAGTTCAATTCCACAGTGAGCCCAAAAAAACACATAGAAGACAGATTTCTCAACAATCGAACCACAGCTCTGCATACTAACCTGTTCCCTGATGTCCAATATCCCTTGTTTTGTATCATCAATTTGGTTCTGCAGCCACTGGTCACGGGATGCTTTATCATTAAATTGGGTTCTCCTTCCTTGCTTTTGATAGAGGATGCTAAGCTGCCTTTCCCGATCTGCTATCCTGCATATCACCAAGCATGTTTGGGCAACTTTAGGGTATTCCATCACCTCTCAGCCTGAAGGAGTGAAAATCCCTCCTCTAACAGCTGCCACATGCAATACATTGCAACTGATCCAATTACCTCTTGGAAGGACCATTCAGTACAAGCAAATGCATCTGGCAGATCTTACCCTTTGCTCATCTCCTCTTCCTCTGCAAGCAACCTCTCATACAGTGGAACCACTTCATCCATATCCCTCCTTGACCGCTCCACCTCTTTCTCAAGCCCCTTAAGCTCTTTCAAGGCGTCCTCCTAATTTTCACATGCAAGACATCAAGTAAGTGGATTTACCAGCTCTCCACAGTTCAAGACTAGGATGACCCTGGCAATTACACTATGAACCACTCTAATGCCATGAAAACCAAACTCTGTAACAAACCTTTGTCCTTGCTTCACTTCCAATCCGCTCATCAATGTCCTTGACATCTAGTTCTTTCTTTGCCAGCATCTTCATAGATTCTGTTTTCTTCTTCTCCGCAGACTCCTTCTCCTTTTGCAATGCTTGCAATTCCTTGCTAAGAGATTTCAGCTCCTTCTCCAATGTTTTGGATTTCTCATGGGATTCAACCACTGTGTTGTGCATGTTGCTTGATTTTTCAGAAACCCGGGCACGAGCTTCCTCAGTCTGTGGAAAAAAAATTATCATTAGATTCAACTTTGTGAAATTACTCAACCCAAGCACGTGGAGAAGATAGCAGGCTGTACAACCTCTTCAAGCTTCTGCCTTGCATCCAGGAGCTCCTTCTCAAAGATCGTGTACTCTAAGGATCTCCTTTGCTTGTCCAGCTGTTGGTACATCTTCAATTCCTCCTTCTCTTCATCAAGCTCCTTCAATCTCTCCTCTATATACTGGACCACCTCAATGATCTGCTTTCTTCTATTTTCTGTCAACTACAATTGCAGAGACATCAGCAAATCACACAATCTAAGAACAGAACCCCAACAGGCTAAAATCAAGGGTAAGAAATTCCAGATAGGCCTGCAAGAGCAACTGTTGAATGAGACCTGGTTGCAAAAATAATGCAGATTTTGAAAGACCCAGCTTTTACATGCTTCTACTTGCCTGTATCCACCATGATTTTCAAACTCTCCTTTCTGCGCTCCTCATAAACACGAGTACCACCAATCTCCTTGAGCAAATCAAGGCGTTCATGATCCTTCATCAATGTCAATGAAGCAATCTGCAACCATCAGCAACAAGAAGTGTCAGAATCTATGTACGTCAGCATCATCCTGTCTCTGCAGGGAAGAAATATGCAACTGACAATCAATACTTGCAATTTTAACAGAGAACTTTAGAGCATCCCTTCTGTGTGAACAAGGGAAAGGATGTGGTGAAAGTAACGAAAGCACAAACCTTTCCCTGCTGCACAACGTAGTAAGGATTTGAGCGAGAAAACCCTGCACTCTCCAACAAATTCATTACTTCTGTCTTCCTGCACCATGACACCAATACCCAACTCACAAGGGATCAGGAGCACCACAGATGCACCATTTATGTACAAAGAAGTTGTGACTCCAGCATTCAAAAAGCATGACTTGTGCAGATGCACATGCGGTAAGTAGAGTTGCTATCTAGAGAAGACACAACAATCTTGAAGCAAAGTTTCCCCAGAGGAAACATTATAGCCTGTTGAGATTTATGTCAAGTGAAACATACGTTATATGCTTCTTGTCCAAGAAGTACTCATCCTTCTTTGCACCAATTGTCCGTCGCAACCGTACTTCCTCTCTGTCAACCTGACTCACAGAAATTTTAGTTTCTAGAAAACAATTATGAGATTCACTTCAGCAACAAAGGACATTTTAAAAAGCCAGTTTCTACTTGTAACTTGCCTTCTGAACCTCTGGACAGTCTGTCATTGTCATTGTGGTAGGCAATTGAATGGTTGTGAATCTAATCTGTGTTTCATAAATGCTTGTTGAAGGATGGATGGGCTTGTAGAAATAACTCACAGGAATTCGATTGTCACTATTATCAAACACGATCTCCACAAATGCAGAGAGAACTTGATGTCCTGCCCCCTCCTGCCAGAGCAATGGCAGTATATATGAAACATGTCCCCCCAAATGCCTTTGAGGAAAACCAAGTGAATTTAAAAAGATGCACAGGTTTGCACAGAAACAAGAAAGCAGGAGGCAAAATAAGCTAGTGTACTCACATGAAGCAATGCCTGTCTATCCTCAGCTCGCAAGTTATGGAATAGATCACTCAGAACAAACCGGATTGCTGGACAAAAAATTCACAAAATTTATCAGTAGAAAGGAACTGGGCATGCTATTGAGATACCACAAGAATCATGCCACTGTCTGGTGTAGACCTTTTTGGTCTTACATATTGTTTGGTCATGCTTTGCTGTGGTATGCTATGTGGATGAATGTTGAAGTGCACCCATATGATTCTTTTAACATCAACTGCCTTCCATAGAATCAGCATACATGAAGTATCCAAGCGAAAAACAACATACTGCCAACAAAAAAATTCAACTGCAAAGCAATCAAAACACGCTGATGCTCAAGACCACCATTCACAATAGCAAGGATATCCAATTCCAGCATACCATGAAAGAAGTTGGTTTTCCCTGATCCATTAGCACCAACTGCAGAAAAAAAGAAGGGTTTCTGATGTCAATTCCCAAAACCTCTGGAACAGGACCAGTACAAGATAATCATTCTATAGACACAACATCTGCATGAAGCTTGCTTTAGATGCACATCTTGCACTATTGCACAACCACCAAGGATATGAAAAGAAGATTCAGCCTTCTGATGAAGCCACTAGTAGTCTCACCAACACAATTGTGTTTGGAGCTGAATGGATCAGTGGCAACTTGCTCCTTGTAGCTCTTGAAGCCTTCAATTATTACCTGACATACAACAAAATCACCATGTCTCATTTCCAATTTATGTACTGTGGTGCCTGTGCACTCTATGTTTTCAACATTCCCAACCTTGCAAATGGATGAAGGCAGTTTGTTGTGTTTGTTAATGCAAGGCTGAATGGTGTCAGAAAGCAGCAACTCAAGGGACCCAAGGCATTGGCAAGCCTGCATATAAAACAAAACCCTTTGGAGTGGATCCACCAATTACCAAAGAACCTCTTCACATATCTTCTTCTGTCTGGTCTTTTGATCCAAGGTGTCCACAAGGATGTCATCACACTCTATATTCTTGGTATTTCTCTGTCTTCTCAAGCAATTCGTTCAGAATTTTGTTCTTCAAGTCTCCCTTATTAAAATTCTTCTCCCATTGCACACTGAATTCATATTGTAGGGTTTGAGTTTTACTCATTCAAGCTTTCTTTATCTTCATTGTTGTACCTTCTCTTCCCTTGATGTCTTTTTCAAGCTTTCAGGGAAGGTTATGTTGTATTCTGCTTCTGACCTTCCACCATCTCCCAAGCAGCTAGGGCATGGCAGACTATACTGAAAAACTGACTTAGGTCATTGAGCCTCTACTCTGATGTGCTCCTCAGAGGCTCGCATTCAGAGAAAACAAATTGGGCCAAGCACAAATTCGTAGCAAAGAAGACAATGCGCACAGGGCCAGATGAGAGAGACACTGCCGTGATTATACAAGTGCATTTCCAAGCAAAAAAAGCTGGAAAATGAAGGGACTAAGACAACCTACCTGTTTGATATACATGACTGCCAAGATATCTTCAAGTCTCCCTTATTGCAAATCACGCCAGCATCAACATGTTCAACAGATTATTCGCCCGTCCAGCGCGTCTTGTGACGACAATCAACGTCAACATCATCTGAAAAAATCCACAATACTCTGGAACAAATCAAAGCCCTCCTTCAAAGGCAAAGAAGCAGCAACACAGAATTCGAAACCCCAGCTGACAGGCCGCAAAACAAATTTGGACAAGTTTAGGTATACAATAAGAAAAACCCCAGAAAAGAGAAAAAAACCACAGACGAGTTTCAAAAAAATTGGAAATCCCTATGTAAAAAAATTCCTGCGAAACTCAACAACCACACAGCACATAACTCGTACCGATAAATCCACAACAACAAAAAGCAACACTCTGCAAAGCTCACAGACACCACTGCGCGCACTTGAGCAAACGAGGGTTCTAGGGCGGGAAGGAAGACGAGCTTTCCTCATCCACTAGATGGCATATTTTCCTCTCATACCCTAGTTTTTCATCCAAGAGGGTTTTATCTTAACAGGCCCCCGGTGTTGACAAGGAGATGGATGAAAAACCAGAAAAAAAAGGTTTACTCAGCAATTTTAGGGGGCCTTTAACTGTGAAGTAAATTAGACAAGGAGATGGATGAAAAACCAGAAAAAAAGGTTTAGTTAGCAATTATAGGGGACCTTTAACTTTGAAGTAAATTAGACAAGGAGATGGATGAAAAACCAAAAAGAAAAGGTTTACTCAGCAATTACAGGCAGCCTTTAACTTTGAAGTAAATTAAACAACAAGATGGATGAAAAACCCAAAAAGAAAAAGGTTTACTCAGCAATTATAGGCGGCCTTTAACCTTGAAGAAAATTAGAGAAGGAAATGGATGAAAAATGAGAAAGAAACAAAAGGTTTACTCAGCAATTATAGGCAGCCTCAAGATAAAGGTCGCTTGAAATTTCTATAGAACCATTTGGCACCCTCTACCTATAAAATGAACACTATATAAATAGAGGATGATAAAGGTGGCTTGAATTATCAATACAACCATTGACACTTTCTACTTATAAAATGAACACAATATAAATAGAGGATGATTTTTTAAATCCTTAGTTAATCGTGTCGTGTTAACACATCAATGAAACAAATCATCGACCTACTAATGTAAGCATTCAAACATTTCTATGGCAAAAATAAAAAACACATTTCAATGTGCCAATCACATTAAGAACAAGCATCAATCATGCAAAATGTTGGACACGTTGATTGGGGTCATAAGCCCCAATTTCCCAAATAGGTTTTAAGGATTGATGACCTCAACAAAAATGAGACCTATCCCCATTCTTTAAATGGTGAGAAAAGCTTAGTGACAAATTAGAATTGGACATTTTTTGAACACTTTCACCCATAACCCTTCTAAATATTTGGAAGAAAGTTGAGTCAAAAGATATTAGTTGATGTTAAAATTTATAGGTGGGGTGAAAAAATGAAAAAAATAATATGGCTTTTGTGAAAACATCAAGAAAAGATCCCAAAAGCCATTTGGATGTCCCCTTATTTTGAAAGCATTTTTACATCACAAACAATTTGAACCCAAGATTTTTTAAAAGAAAAAAAAGTGAAAAATGGAAAGCCAAATCAAAGGCATAAAACCCTAATTCCATTTTAAATAATGTATAATTTAACATGAAGGAAAAAGCTAAAAGTCAAACCAAAAAAGTTCAAGCTTCGCACTTTTGGGGTTGGATTATTAATCATGTTAAGAAGCAAAATAATCAAAAGCATGAAAAACAATGGAGGCAAAGATGATGATGCAAGTGTCATTGGCCATGAAAGGGAATAAATAAGAAAGGAAAAAGACTCATTAAGCTATGTAATGCTCAAAAATGAACAAGAACCAAAAAAAAAAGGCTCATCTAGTGTATTGTTCTAACACGTGCCAATGAAAAAATGGATAACAATCAAACCTTTTTGAAAAAAATGATGACTAGAAAAACGAAGGACATGTTAAGCATAAAAAGGGCGAACAAAAAAATGAATTGTGACAATTGTCCACTCATCATGAAGTTTTTGGAAGATAATCATATGAAAAACTATGTTGAAAGCATTTGCAACATCTACTTACAACACCATGCAATCAAAAGAAACATTTAAAGTCAATCAAATATTGTGCACCATTGCCTCACACCTTCCTTTAATTGCGACATCAAACTAATGAAAGGACAAATGAGCCAAAAATGTATCACAAAAGGAAAAAGATGTTCACCAACCAATACAAAAATTTCACTCATTGCCATCAGCCAAAAACTTTCAAAAGGTTTAACCAACATTATTAACCTTGTGACATTAAGGGCCCAAATTATGTTCCCAAAGACATTATTTATAACAACATAAAAACACATTGAAAACAATTAGAAAAAATCATTGGTCAAATCTTCATAATCAAATGAATTTCAAAGGTGTTAAAAACCATGTTTAAAAACACATTAATTAAAAGATGAAACAAGTGAATGAATGCAAACTTTTAAAAAATCAAGATCAAGTCAAATTTATATTCAATTAAAATTTCATCAAAGATTTTAAGCATGGTGAAAATAAATTTAGGAAATGACGAGTCACCAATGCAATGACTATCTCCAATAATGTCAAATTGGGGCAAGAGAAACAAGGGCTTTAACAACACATTCATACTCTCCAACACACCCCAAATCTAAACTTTTGTTCGAAACAATGAAAAGGGGGGAAGGAGGTAAAAAGAAGGAAGGTGTTTGTAGAGGGGTGCCATCAAAAGGGAGTTAGTTTGAAAGCAATGTCATAGCAAGTGTGTGTGTGATAAATGTTTAGATTGAAACTCCTCCCAATTGCCTAAAATTTGTTATAAATGTATTATAATTTTTCTATGGCCAACCACTCCCCCTTAAGCAAGGAGGAGACTTGTCACCACTATGAGAATAAGAAAAAATGCCATGCAACTACATTGGATGGTTTTTGGGGTAGGTGGTCCAATGGAAAATGGAAAATCAAATACACTTCTTGTTTCAAGGTAGCATAGCATTGATGTGCAAAATATAAGTGTGACCTAAGGAACCCAAGATAGAAAACATCAAGGGGGTCAAGTTTTAATATCTAGGCCCAAGTCGAATGAGGATAGGAAGGGCTTTGAAAGGTATACGAAACAACCTCCTTCCCACCCAAAGAAAGGGCTTTAAATGCCTAATAGTTCCTCTAGTGACAAGCCATGTTGTGATGCATAAATAAGGGATTGCAATGACAACAAGGGATGTCTTGTTAGGGAAGGGTTCAACTCCTCCTCCTAGCCTTTAAAACGGAGCAATTGAAAAGTGTAAGCAAAATAATGTGAACATTTTATGTACCTTGTCAAAACTACATGCAAGTAAATGGAAAGTAACAACAAAACCAATTATCAAATTATGCTCAATATTTAATTTTTTAGTTAAATGATCCAAGATAAAATATTTTTTCATTGATGTATATTAATTTTCAAATTTCACATGGCAAAAGTAAGTTTGAAATAAGTTTTTTGAATTATAAATAGTTTTTGATATACATCAATTTTTGAATGTGAACTTTTTTTTTAAGTATAGGTATCTTGAATAGGTGACAAGTAGGTTTTAACAAAAATATACATTTTTTAAAAAATTATTGTTTGGAATATATGATGATCTTTATATTTTAACTTAATACACATCTATTTCATTAATCTTCTTAATGTTAAAGTACATTTGAAACACACATTAATCAATCTATTTCAAATGTATTTTTTATTTACTTTTTAGTCTCATTTGTCTTTCATGTTTTGGAATTAGATTCCTAAAATGTTAATATGCAACATGGATGGTACTTAACAGATTTTCATCTAATTTTCAAAGTTATTTTTTATAGTTATATGCATGACATATGATTTAAATAGAAACTCTAATTTTTGGCATTTGTTTTACCGTGTTTTCATACTTGAAAACATGTAGCTAACAACCCCTAGCCAAATGAGACAAAGGAAGAAGGACAATAACTAACACGGGGATTACAAAAAGGAAAATGGAGGAAGATAAAACATTGCTACAAAAAACATGGGAGGAACATGGTGGCAAGGTGACTTCCACCAAGGGTAACGAAAGTAGATGAAGGGAAAGGGCCCTAGTAAGGGTACACATACATTAAAATGAACCCAAAAACCATTTCTCAAAAATCAAAAGAAAATAAAATCCTATGAATGCTTATCAAATAGTGAAACCTAATGAAAGTTAAGCCACATTGATGTGCATGTGACACCTTTAGGTCCAATGGACTCCATCACTAATGCCACTTGGACTCCTTCACCTCCCTTGTTACTAGAAAAGTTGTTAAACATAAATATTAGGGTGCAATTATAACACAATGACTTCCAAATGTTGTTCCCTAACATTCACTCCCTAAGAAAATACTCTTCATAGTTCTAGATTTTGATGCCTTTAAAAATCATCAAATTATGCCTCCAAATGACCCCTTAAAGAAGTTCAAAACTTTTTGGGATTAGAAATTCAATTTTTGAATTTGGAAATAATTTCTTTTTTTTTATCCATTCATTCGAAAAACTTGTGCAAAATTGCTTGCTTGTCCACTGAAATGTGCATGAAACTTAATGAGAGATAAACAAATGCCCAATTCTACTTGTGCATTAATTTACTTTTACATGTTAACAAAAATGAATATAAGGAAGATGAATTAAAAGTGAAACATCTAGATTATGGATATAATCCCTTTCACATTGATGAAAAAACCTCAATTTTTTTAAATTGAAAAATAAGAGGTTTGGATTAAACCCCCAAACTCCCTTGTTTTAAAATTGTACTACAACACTCAAACCTTCTTCACGCACCAAACCTAGCAAATTCAAATGAACTTGGAACTAATGGTGATGCATGGAAGGCTTTGTTGGGGATGTTGTGCAACCTCTTGTTATTCCTTGGAAAGCTTGTATCTATACCTAAATGTTTAATTTGAGAATATTAGCAAGTCATCACAACATAAGAAACTACAATGCATGAAACATTTTTTTACAATTATGCCAACACAAGCTTCCAACCAACTCATGTTTTTTGCATGTTTGGCTCCTTGGCCACCCTACCTTTAATATTAATGCATAACCTTTTGTCCATCTCCTCTCTTTTTTTCAATTTTTTTTCCAATTTTTTTTAAGTAAAACATAATTTCGTTTCCTCCAATTGCAATTTCATGCATTTTTCTAGTTTGGAGTGATCAATGGCGCAACAATTATGGTGGCCAAATTGCACCTCTAGATGGCATGGTAACATCTAATATAACACCAAAAAAAATATTTCAAAGTTACAACAAGAAAATCCAAATTATAAATTTTCTTTTGATGTTTTGCTTAATTTTCATTCAAGAAAATGAAGTTTGTTGAATCATTCAACATCTATGTTTAACCAATTTTTTTAATTATATGTCATCATTGATGCTTAAAATTCCACTTCAATCCAAAATCTCATTTTAAACTAATTTTATAATAGAATTTTGGTTGTTTCCAATTTTAAATTTATTCTCCTATTTGATTCATTAGAATGGACATTTTATTTTCCCAATAAATCCAAATGTATCATCTATTTATTCCCATTGGTTCCATCATTTTCTTTTTGATAGGGTTGCAAAATTCAAATATTAGAAAATTAGGTTTTTTTAATATTCCAATAAATACCTCAATTTATAATGTGGTACTAGTTCAAGTTGAAAATGGCAACAAATAGTTTTGGAGATAGAAATTTGATGCAATCAATGGGAAGGTTCAATGTGCATTTAAGGCAATTTAATTTTTTCATTTGGGTTTTGACTAACCTATTGGGGGGGTTCTTTTTGTTCCCAATGTGTTTTTATCAAATTCCCCAAGGTGTTCCAATGAAGTCCCCATAATGTTCTCCTAGTTCCCAATGTATTCCACAAAACATTGCCAATATCACCTTAATTTTATCCCATATTGTTTGGCCACTATATAACTTGGATGTATATAATTTATAAGGGATGGGAAAAAGGGGGTGGCAAAGGGAAACATGACTATGCTTAAATTTCGGGGATGTTAAACATCCCCCACCCCCCAAAGAGCTTTGTTTAGGAACATTTAAAAACCAATCCTAATGTTCAACCTTCTATAAAGCCACATGGTTTTATCATAAGGTTTTATTAGTTTGATTTTATATTTAATTTAAATAAAAATAGGATTATTATTATTCAATGAAGGAAACTATGTCAATGATAAATATCTTCATTCTCTTTATACTTATTATTAACGATACATGTATGGATAAATTATATTTTTTACACATTTATATATAGTTTTAAGTTTAAACAAAATGCTACGACTTTGTTTTTAAAGTTTATAAAATTGAACATAGTAAACATTTAAAAAACCAATGGAACAAATAGGAGAAAATGATTGTTCATATATTAATCATATTGTAATACGCATAAAGAATTGTTAATCATGATTATGCACATTTCACACTAAGGCAAAGTGGTAATATCATTTGTGATCATTTGTTGAAAGGGTTTAGGGTTTAGGGGTTGTTACTTAATATCCCTTTTTTTGGTAGACATCTCAAGATGGAGTGTTGACCTTCAAGACATCCCAAATAGGGGCAACCTTGAGGTTTGAATGGTTTTTTTTAGGGTTAAAAGTACATCCTATCCAAGCTAAAATAATGTTAAGGATGATGTAGGGTGGCGATGAACAATAGGAACAATGATGGAATGGTAGGAACATTGACAAAATGAGAAAAAGAGATGTGAACAATGAAAAAATGATGCTCGAAATGTTGGGAACCACAACAAAACAATGGGAAATGATGAAGGACAACAAGGATGGTTGGGGCCAAAAAACATGTTGAAAGATGTTTAAAAAAACATTTTTTTCCTTCAAGCAATAAGGACATCGAGGGGCAATGAGGACACAAGAAGGATGTTGGGGGATGACAATAATACTAGGAAAGATGGTGGTGTCAAGAAACATGCTAGGGGATTATGATGGCATTGGCATGCACATTGAAAGATGCTTGAAATGGAATAAATAAATAAAAAATTTAATTGACTGACAATGGATGCCAAAAAATAGAATGACAGTGCTAAGAAGGGACCAAGGGATGTCAAAAAATTACCAAACACATTAGGAAGAGGTAAGTCTAAACCTTTTAAAGGATTAAGAGATTGATATACTTAAAACATATATATTGATGGTAAGATTTTAAAAACCTTGGTTGAAACATGATGGAAATAGTTGAACATCCTAAGGTAGATTTAGAATTTATGTGACAACAATTTTTTAGAAAACCATGTAACCTTTTTCCAAAAATTGCAAAATATTTATAAACTATTGGGGGTAATTGAAAAATGATTGCATTAATTGAAAAACCAGCATTTCCCTTATTTTGTAGGCAATTTAAAATAAAAGAACATGCATTTATGACATAATAAAACTATGTTGAAAACGGCCTACACTTAGAACCCCATGTTTGATGAACTTAAGGCACAAAATCTCAAATTAAAGGCTCATAGTTTATAAACACAAATAACAAGCCCCTAAACTTGGATTCGCATCAATTTTTGGGCTCAACTAATTTCATCTCGTGTCTTAATTGTCCTTAACAAGCCCCTAAACTTGGATTTGCATCAATTTTAGGGCTCAACTATTTTCATCTCATGTTTTAGTTGTCCTTGTTTCATTGTGTGAGTACTTTTATTCAAAGGAGATTCAAAAGGATTTAGAAAAGTTTGACAACTTGGGGTAAATGGTGAAGGGTCCCAAATTCGTGAAAAGTAATGAAAAGAAATGAGAAAAGCTTCATGCAATAAAAGCTCTTGATGAAACACTATTGTAAACTGAAATATAAAAAGGTAGGTTTAAAATCTTGAGTTGTTGCCAAGTTTTGTAGGAGTGAGGTGCAAGTGTGCATGTTTGGGAGCTTGAAAGGTGCACACGGGAGGTGTTGGTTTTTGGTTGTGTAAAAACAATTTGAAGACCCAAAAACCTTATTCAAGGAGTGATTTCACAAGGAGGACCAAAAGCTACAAACAACTTCTTTTCAACATGAATCAAGCACCCTACATTCATGGATGAAGTGAAAACTTATGTTTTTGACTCTCTTCATAGTTAGAACAATGGGTGTTAATACATGAAGGTGTTTGGGAAGAACAAGATGTGTTCTATAATTATTGAATTGAAAGTTTGATATTGTGGTAGGCATTTATCCTCATGTTGTGGTGGATTTTTATTTTTTTATGACAAATTCTATGGGTTTGTATAAGCCTTAATTGCATCAATTTATAGTAAACTCTTTTCAACCCTTTGATTATTAACTTGGAGCTTGAATTATTGCCTTCTGGTAACCTAATACCACCCTAGCTTATGCATATAATTCCAACTAAGTGGACACCTTTTACCACCTTTATATGGATGCAATTATAATAGCCCTTATTTTACCATGCTTGCTTGCAACTCAATGTATTCATTGAATGAACAAGGGTTAGTTTGTTGTGTTGGATGAGATTATTGCATGGAATGCCTTTGAAATTATCAAGTTCAACATTAAATCATATCATCAAACGAGGCCTTTCATAAACTTAAAAGGTGTTTTCTTCAAAAGTGTCTCGAGTTAGAATGTTTACAATGATACTTACTCATGGCTTTTGAAGATAAACCATGTGATTAAAAAGAAATGAAATCTTGTAGAATTTGAATGCATGATGACATGTGTTTATTTTTATAGAGTAGGATAAGTTCTTTCGGTTTGTATATAAATTTTTGAGGCATGATCACTTGTGCCAATTTTTCTACCTTCATCCAATCTACGTATGTAAGGTTTTCTTGGGCCTTTTTAACATGTTTATGATCCAATGTGATTTTTTGGTACATGTATTCAATTTGCAAATCATGTTAGGGATCTCCAAGGTATGTTTAATAGGTTTAATGATGCAATTGATATTTAAAACTTTGTTCCAAGCATGTAGGTCAAATGTTGGTTCTTTAATGTTTGTTTCACCTTTCTACCCATGGAATTGAACTCCAAGTTTGTAAATCAAATCTTAGTTATTTAGGGGTTGTTTAACCTTTCAATAGCTGTAACTAACTTTTTAAAGCCTTTCTCCAAGCTTGCAAATCAATTGTAACCTCTCTAAGGTTTGTTTGACATTTGTAAAGATGCAATTGCCCACTTTAAGCCTTTTTCCAAGTTGCAAATCAAATGTTGCTTCTCTAGGGTTTGTTTTACCTTTCTAAAATTTTAATTGGATTTATTAAGGTTCTTTCCAACTTTTCAAATGAAATGTTGATTCTCCAAGGTTTGTTTTTGTTTAAAAAACCTTAATTAAACTTTTAAAGCCTCTTTCCAACTTTGTAGATCAAATGTTGGCTTTTCTAGGGTCTATTTGATTTGTATAATGATGTAATTGATCTCTTTAAACCTCTTTCCAAATTTCCAAATCAACTGGAGGTTATCCATGACCTTTCTAATCATTTAATTGAATTTATTTAAGCCCATTCTAACTAGTCTATTAATCAAATCAAGGTTCATCTAGTCCTATTTTACATTTGTTCATATTTGAACTTTTATCTATTCTATAAAAAGAAAAGAGGTTCTGTAAGGTTTGTTTAACTTTTCTAGTGAACAAATAAAACTTAATTCAACTTTTATTTAATATGTAGATCAATATAAGGTTTTGTTGGGTTTGCTTGATTTTGGGAGGGGCTATGAAATGCATGACATGTTGTAAAATGCAAAGAATTTTGGTAATCCTTAAATTGTTGGGACTATGTGACAATTTGAGAAATCTGGTAATCTAATGGCTTTTAGGACTATGTTCCAAGGTGACAATTTTGGAAATTTGATAATCTAATGTTTATACTATTTGTGTGGTAGTGTGAGAAATTGATTTTTTTTATAATTTGGTGGCTATGTTCTTTGTGTGACAATGTGACCTATTGAAAATTTTGGTAATCTAATGGCTGTTGGGATTATGTTCCAATGTGACAATTTAGGAAATTTGATAATTTAATAGCTTTGTTTCTTGTGTGATACTGTGAAATTCAAATATTTGGTAATTTGATGGTCCTTGGGATTGTGTTTTGGTGTGACACTATGTGAATTTTATGTTTACTACATACTTGTTCATGATTTTATATATGTAGAGATCAAAGGATCTAACATAAACTTAAAGGACTTTTCAATAGATTGTAAAATTGACGAAAAAGAGGTTGCACTTAAGATGCCAATAAAAAAATGTTAAAACACTAACCATAAAGGTCTACAACAAATAGTGTCATTAATCCATTTGAACACCATGGCAATTGTTTACAATGACCATTTTGATATTTATAATTAAGGCAATAAACATTCATTTAATTGATTCCAAATGTAGTATGAAAAATGTTCTACACCAAATTTCAAGAATAATATATGGACTTTAGACTTGTTGAATCTAACAAACTTAAAGACTAATTATGCAACAAATTGAAAGACTTGAAGATAAAAACTTCAAATGAAAAAATAGTGAAAAAATAATTTTGCGATGTGAGGAGGTCTTAGCCTATTTTAAGACCATGGATGGGCATGTTACCCATATTGTACTTCAAAGGTGACATAATTATGTTAACCAATAGATTCCACCTATCTCATCTCTTAGTTTAAACTTCATTGATTTAGATGTAGTTGGTGCCCTCATGGTTCTTTTACACGACCAAGCTCAAACATTACATCCATGGCATGGCACATGGAAGCTTAATGTGAGAGACAAAAAGTTTTTTTAATTATGAAATTATAATATTGCATTGAAAAATTAAAAACGTGTTACTTATAAAACAAGATTCAAATGTTGAAAAAAATGAACAAAACCAATATCAACAATTTTAAGGAAGTTAAGGATTTAGGAATGATAATAGATGTAGAATTTAAAGAAAAAGTGAAAACATTTTTAGAATGTAGTTAAAAGTTTCCATCCCAACTATGGTTAGTTGTGTTTAACATAAATGTTCTCCAACGATTTCAATTGTGAAGTCCATAAGATTTTGTGTAGGAGGTCAGTAAAAACCTACAACTTTGAACAAAGCTTTGTAATTGGGTTTTGTTGCATCAAACCTTTTCACCAAACATTTCCACAAGTGCATTTCATTTTTCCTATTATCCATTCCACTTCGATTTTGTATCTTGGTAACATCTTATTGTATGTTGTGATAGGAGGTTAGTAGTAGGGGCTACCTCATGCTTGTTAATCTTACACATAATGAACATGTCTTCCCCCAAATCTTCCACCCTAAACCATAAATTGTTCATGGAATAAATCTTCCTTCTATAGTTGAACTATAATTTTTGGGTTTACGTGTTTCAAGGCTTATGGATCTTGACCAAGGTGTTATCAATTAACCCAATGCAACTCGAGAATTTTGGAATTTTTTTAGCTTAAGGTGTCCTTTCTTAAATTGTGGATGATTAGATTTCATTGGCCAATGCATCATTGATGGAAGATGTAATAAAAATCATATTATCGCATGCACTACTTTTTACTTAATTCCACATGAAGGTATCAAACATGGTTGTGTTGTTTTTCACATACAAAATGAACCTTAAGAGGCATTGTGTAGGGTTCAACTTTGATGGAGGTTCAATAAGAATATGAATCTCAACTATAAATATTGCATTGCTCATGCTTGTGAAGACCACAAGTGATGCCGACTTTCAATAATGTTGGAGTTGATTGCATTGTTTGTAATGTGTTTTGAACATTAACCTTAAAATTCAAAATGTTCACAACACGGTCTTCTATCTCATCAAAATTGAAAAACTGAAGAGGCTTGATGGTAGTTATTACAAAATTAAAACAAATGTTGTTTTTCATCTCTATCTTTTTGAACTCCTCCTCATTAAAACTCAAGGATAAACAAAAACTCTTACTTGAAAAAAAAGAACGCGAGGAAACCATTTGTGAAAATGAGAAATACAAACTTTGGAAGTGGCGACTTTTTTATTAACCTCCCACACATGCCAAATTTTTTTCAAAAAACTGCTTTTGAACCCACTTTCCCACCTAATTTTTTGTAGATTTCTCACATGCAATAAACTTATAATAAGACAACCTACTCACCCACCTAAATTCTTTGTTAATTTCCCACATGTCAAGAACTTATCATAACAAATGATTTACTCACCTAAAATCTTTGTTGATTTCTCATGGGCAAAAAAACTACCAAAACAACCCATTTTCCCACGTAAATTCATATATCTATACCACAAACACAACCCTTAAACCCAAGAGCCAATTTAAAAAACAAAAATCGAAAACCCAAAAACTTAAACCTTACATACAAAATAACATTTTCTAAACAACTCTATGGCTTAAAGTTGAAAAAATAAACTAAAAATAACCTCCGAAACCCAATTCACCAAAAAAAAATCAACTTAAAAAAAAAACCCAAACACTAAACAAATAAAACAACAAAAAAAAAACACCCCTAAACCTAATCCCCAAAAAAACAAACAAAAAACCCTTAAAACCCAAACCTTACAAAAGCAACTAAAACACAACCCCTAAAAACAAACTAAATAAAAAAAAGCCTTATAACCCAAACCCTAAGAAAAAAAAAACCTTAAAATCCAAACCTTAAAAAACAAACAAAAAACTAACCCCTTACACCTGAACCCTAATTTTTTTTGGAAAAGGAACCCCTAAAATCAACACCTAAACATCAATAATTAAAAATTAATCTCTAAACCCAAACCATAAAAAGAAAGTACTAACAAGTGCCTCCAAAAAGTCAAACATATAGCCATGCAACTTTTATACACTCATAATCCCATAATACAACTGGGGTATCACCTAGGTTTGCTTTTAAATTCAAAATTAAGTTTAATCCATAATTAATCCTTAGTTTGAGACTTTTGTCTTCAATTGTGGTGACTTTAAGGATATAAAAAAAGTGAGGATAAAGTTTCAAATTTTAATTCCCAATTGGGGTGACTTTAAAGATACCCAAAAAATGGGGATGAGACAAAACTTAAATAATTAAACTGGGGACAGACTAGGGACTGCTTTGAAGGTGACTTTAATACTCCAATTTTGTTTGTTTTGTTGGAATGGTGTGGAAATTCACCACAAAACAAAACGCTGGTCAGGCATCCTTAATCAGGTCATCTGGTTATCAATCTCAAGATTTAGAAAAAAATTGATACTTGGGCAATTGTCAATACTGGCCTGGTATTAAAAACACTCTTTTACCATTACTATTATTTTCAAATCTGATTAAAAATTATGAATTGGACATCTTACAACCATCAAAACAAGTAAGATTAAAGAATACACTAGAGTAGATACCAAAAAATTGCACAAAAAAGGACATAATACTGGTATGGAAATCCCCAAAATAATAGAGTTATTTGTGAAGTGTTCACCGTGCCTTTGAGCCTTCTTCCACCCCTATCCTCTCTTATTAAATCTCACTATGATTCGAGAGTATCTATAGTAGTTGTATAGCAGCAGTAAAAATATATGTAGCAGCAGTGGAGGCGCTCAAGAAAAAGGAAGACAGTATGTAACTGAGTCTACCACCAAAATTGATGGTTTTAAGTGTTTCACCGCTCCCCTTGAATGCTAATGTACTTTTTTGCAGTTTTTGGGAATCTTACCCCCCGCATGGCCAAACTTAGTGTTCCGGTGCTGTTGTTTTCCGTACTTTTCAGCATTACACTAAATGCAGCACCAAAGACCAAAAGTGGTGTTTTCACATTTGTCAAATTGGACCAAAGTCCTCCTAGTGCTCTGCTCTACTCTGCTTTGTGAAGGTGCGTTTGCAAAAAGTTATCAGTAAGTAGTCCTGTTGACAAGAATAGTCAGAGACCGCAGGGTGAAAAGAGAATATAACAAACAGCTCTCATTCAAATTAGTAGCTGTTAATTTAATTTGCTTGACAAAATTGTCTGGATTGGCATTTCTGTCAATCAGGCAAACTCTAATCTACAAAATCAGCAGCAGATAATAAGTCACAACCCTCATCACAATCCAATTGCCCTAAGACTCACCAAATATACAACCACCAATTACCAAAGTACAATGATCATTGTGTTTTATCCAATTTTGCAATGCAATCAACTTGTGATAAAAAAGTGGACAATTTCCAAGCCAAAAAGGTGCCACAATTTTTTAAAAATCCAATGCAACCAGTGAGTGTACAGATCTTTCACCTTTCGCACAAACAAAATCCAAGACTTAATTGTTCTTTGAAGGTGCCAGGTTAGCACCATCAGAGCCTGCTCAAAAAAAGAATGAAAAATGTAATCACTTCCCTCTTTGTCCAGTAAAACAGATAGGGCACTTATTGCAAGTGGAACCACCCATTTAGACCAGTACTCATGCAGAATTTATTATAGGGGAATAGAACCAGTTTCATCACACTTGAGTACACTACATCTTCCAACAGAAGGCTAACAGTATCCTCTTCAGTTCACACCTAGCCCTGTCCTTCTGCTGTGAGCTCTGATCCGATTCCAAGTCAGTCAAGCCAGTGAAAAATTGAAAAATTGCCTACCTTGCTCAACAGACTGTCGTGCCTTTCCAGCTCACCCATTTTTATCCGTCTTGCACTGGAGCAGTGACCTTGTCTTCCCCAGAGTTTGGAAGATGGGTGGGTGGGGTTGCCGTTTCTGGGACAACAGGTGCCTGCACATCATAGAGCAGAAACTAATTTCCTTTAATCTCCTTCAAACACACTGCCATGGGAAGATTCAAGGTTTACACTGTAGTTATAACTAGGGTAACAAGATTGAATTATTTGAAGCCAGTAATCCTTTTCTACATCCAAATCTTGCCATGGAAAAACCAGCAAGCATGCTATTGGCAATGCAACAGCTTACAGGTAGTCATGAATCTAGAGGCCTCACCAAACAAGCTCATGTAATGATAGAAATAGGGGACAGGTACTAAAAAATCAGCAACTGGCAAAACCAGCAACAGCTGCGCAGTGAACTAAAGTTTACAAATATTAGCAGTTTCTGCAGCAAAATTGTGTTTTGATTTTCTTTCACTACCTTGCCAGTCCCATTTGCATCTTCATCTGAAGATTTAGTAACAGTCGTATGTGTAGCACCGTTCTGCATGCTCTCTTGAGGGACTTTAACTTGGTCATCATGGGTGGTCTCCTTTGCAGGCACAGTTGCAGGCACAGCCTCCTTCACAGCTTCTTCTGCAGCTTCTACTACTTCTCTTTGCTTTGCTGTGGCTTCATCTGTGTCCTGTATAAACAGTTTTTCTCAACTGTCATAAAACCATGTTCATGATTTACTCCCAACCATTGGTTATTGTAGCAGAGCACAGGAAAATTCATGCAGTAATTCCTTGAAAGAATCTGCAAATCATCTTCTGGAAGAGTTCTCAACTGGTTTCAAAAACCAAGGTATGATTATGCATGGAAATTCTGAACCTAACTACTGTGTTCCTCCACTCCCTTTATACCCAGCAATCAGAACCGCAGTCAATCACCCATGATGAGCCATTTGAACCAATGAGTTCTGCCATATTAACCTCCGACACACAGATGTTGTGCCACATTCTTACACAAAAGGGAAAAACCCTTGTCAGTGATCTACACAATGAGGAAAGTTTGTGTCTCAAACTATCCCTATACCAAAATCCAGTAATCTGTCATGTGCACAAAGTGCCCAAAAGATCGCATGTCACCTGTTCAAAATTTTCTTGAGCTTTAGCTGCCTTGGTTGGAAGCTGCTGCGCAGATTCATGAACTCCATCTTCTTGCTCGTTACCGACCGAAACCTGTTCAACAGGTTTCACGTCTCCGGTAAGCTGCGCATCGTTCTGATTTGTGACGGCTTGTTTATCCTGGCACATGAGAGAAGGCAAAAGTGTATCGAGTTTGGCACTGCAAATAAGTGTTAAATGCAAAGAGTTCTACAGAATGATGCAAAACAGTTTTAAGCGTGATGGGTCATACGTTTCACAACACCGAGGGCATGCAGAAAACGCGTTTTCAACTGCGTAAACCGAGGGGAAAGAAAAAGAAAAACGGGAAGAAATAATTCTAGAAGGCGCTCCCCTGCAACATGTCCGAGAATATTCCCCTCCTCTTATCCGTATTGTCGGCGAGTGCAATGCCTGGTAGAAACACTCTAAACTTCCACAAAAGCTTCCGAGCCGCAAGGGACAGACCCGAGATTGCACAGCCGCAAGAACGAACGCGAGGAAAGGAAAAAAAAAATGCCAACAAAAAAGCGTTATAACAAAGACCAGCAGCTTACTACGTGATTTGTTTCCGGTGATGGCTCCACGGTTGCTCTGTCCTGGACGTCTTTCTTCTCTTCAAATTCTTGAGTCACTGGCTTTTTTGCAACAGGAGCAGGCTGCGCTTCACTTTCCGCAGAACGTTTTACTTGCAGTTGGTTCGCTGCTTGTTGCTCTGGACCAGCCATCTTTTCTCCAAAAGCTTCCGAGCGAGAGACCCTAACAAAAAAGAAAAAAAAGGCCCCGTACTACTAATTAGACGTAGAAACAATATCACCCATGAACCTCAACAACAACGCCTCCTGCCGACGGCTCCTCTACAAACTTATCATAAAACAAAACAAAAACCAAAGTGCGGTAGAACGTACGAGAAAGCATACACTGGAGAAAAGCCGAAAGAGACAGTTCCACACCAAACGCAACAACAAACACTCTCCAACAGCAAAAACCACAAGAAAAAGCAAACAGAAAAAAAAGAAACAGGAGACAAATTTTTTTTTAAAAAAACGACGACGACTATTAGTTATGAACCCTCAAACACAAAACCTACACGGGATACCACAAAAAAAGAAAAAGAAAGAAAGCACAGTCCAAGAACAGAGATAATAAACTTCACATAATAATGAAAAGATCAATTACAAAAGAAACTATACTAGAACTAAGCAAGCAAACAAACAAAGGCAACGCCACCTTAACGAACACCATCTTCATTACATTAACTTCATATTACTCCCTTAGCGACACCATTGGCAACGATATGGAGAATACTTACGAAACGGGAAGTAATCGCCGCTGAAGCTAACGAGAAGTTGATAGGATGATGATATGGAAGGAAGGACAAAGAGAGCTGGTGCACTAGACAGATGCGCAATCCGATGTAGACCAGAAGTAGAAAGGGAGAAAAAATAGTCGCAGTGCACACGAAGGGAAGGGGAACCAAAGCAGCAACAACGACGAAGACAACGACTACGACGACGATGAAGGAAAAGGAAGGCGCAATTTGGTAGCCGCAATAAAAAACAAGTGTCGACAAAAAGGGCGAAAGTGGAAGCAGAAGAAACGCGCGCGATGAGCGCCATCACTGCTTCTAATTAATTGGCCAACGGCTATAGCAACAGGCCGGGTGTCGAGATCAGCGCTTGCCATGTGGCGCATTCCCGTGATTTTCCCTGTAATTCTTTTACTCCCCACCGCTCGCCCGCGATTTCTCCGCGCAGGTTTTTTTCGTTCACAAGTTTTATGGATGAGGACGGGAGGGGCGGGTTGATGGATGAATGATTGAATGAATAAATGAACGAATGGATGGAAAGATGAAAGAAAAGAACCCATAATTAGATGAAACATGGATTAGCATATGTGAATGAAAACCAAAAGTGATGCGACACAACCACATGTGGATGATAAATAGATCATTTTCATCAGTTCAAACATTGGTGGGATGAAATTGATCATTATCATTGGCCCCATGATGAAATAGAATCATTTTCTTCATTGGTTCCCAACATTAATAGATGAAAATGGACCAGTTTTTTCATTGGTTCTAACTTTATAGATGAAATGGATCTTTTTCATTGGCTCAAAACCTGGATGAATGGATGGATGGATGGAACCATAACTAGATCAAACATGGATTGGCGAATGAATGAACCCAAATGAGAACATGTGGATGAAATAAGTCCTTTTCATCAGTTCAAATGAAAATTTGCATTGGCTCAATGAAATAGAGTCATTTGCTTTTTGGATGAAAATGGATCTTTTTTTTCATTGGTTCCAACTTTAGTGGATGAAACGGATCTTTTTCATTTGCTTAAAACATGAATGGATGAAATTACTCATTTCCATTGGCTAAAACATTAATGGATGACATAGATCATTCTCATATGGGCTCCATTACTAATGGATGAAATAACTCATTTTCATTGGCTCCAATCATTAATGGATGAAATGGATCATTTTCATTGGCTCGAACATTACTGGATGAAATTATTCGTTTGAGTTGTCTACAACATTAATGGATGAAATATAATCATTTCTAATTTGGTTAATCATTAGTGGATGAAATAACTCATTTTCATGGACTCCAAACATTAAAGGATGAAATTTCTCATTTTCCAATTTGACTCAAAGAGTTATGGATGAAATAACTCCATTTACAAAAGAAATCAGTGAAACATAATTGCCGGAGAGAAACATCTGATTTAGTGAATGAATGAAATTTGATGAAAACTTATTTCTACATGAATTCATCCTGTAGCTCGTATAATAAGTATCGGTACTGGTTAGCTTACACACTGGTGGGTGTGTTTGTGCGAAATGCCGACGTGTTGGGTACTGACTGGTTTTGGTGTTGATGTACGTCCATGCAAAAATGCCACTTGGCTTTGATTCACTGCAGGTCGAAGTTTTTTTGGTTCACACTTCATTCGATATCGCTTTCGTTTTAGCGGGATATTTCTCGTACCCTGTGTGTGAAACAGGATAATATTGAACCATCCCTTCCCCGCCCGTCTGCTCCTTTCCCGTTTTCCTTCGTTGTTCTTTGCTCTTGCCCGTGCGGGGTCCGATCGCCACAGCCGGAAGCTCGATCGAGAAACCGCTGTAATCATATATTATCATCTGGCTCTGGCTGGACGCTGTTGAAGCTCTGGAGTTTATTTCTTTAGTCTACTTTTTTTTGCTCTTTTTTTGTCGGGGGAAGGGGTGGAAAGACACAGCGTCAAGTTTCAACCAGCTCAGGAGCAGCACGGACGGACGGACGCCCCCAGGCATTGGCCAACCTGCAACAGCATCATCTGCCAAAAACCTCCCAGTCTTCATGACAAGGTAAGTGGAAAGGTTAGGGTTTAGGGTTTCAAATTCAGGTATTATAAGATGTTACCATGTACTGCTGAACAGGTTGCCTGGTTTTCTGAAGCTAAGGTTTAAATGGATATGTAAAATTGAGATCTACCCATAGATCCATTTAGCATACCCTAAACCCTAAACCTTGAACCCAATGGGAAAAGAAACAAGAAACCTGTAAGCAGTCAATCTGTGTGCATCAAGTTGATCCAACATTTTGATATTGTATGCATGGGTTGATTTGTTGGAAAACCGACAATGTTGCTGTTGATAAGTTTGTTGCCCCTTGGTTTCCTTTTTTTGCAAATGAAATGTTCAAGCAAGTAGAGATATATTGAATACAGTGCATCAGAACCAAAACCTCACCTGAAGGGATGAGCATTTGTAGTAGACAGGTAGGTGTTTTTTAAGCTTGTGTGATCAGCGGCTGCTCTCCAGGTCAAATAGATGAAGGAGGTACTCCTTAGCGCATGAAGATAGACTGTCTGACATACTTGAAGGAAGCATGGAGCCAAAACTGGTGTGTGTCAACTTCAGCTTCTTGACATGTTATGATCGGTTTATCATGCATATTTTTGGCCAGTTGAATTGCATCACTGTTACAGCTGCAAATAATCCTGAGGAAAGAACCAGGTACTCTTGGGTTCACTATTTGTGTTCCCCATGTATTTCAATTCCCTTGTGTTTTGTTTCTTACAGATGCAATACAAGCATTACTTCAATTCTGGGGAAGTCAATACAAGCTATTCCATCCTACATTGTCCTTGATAAAGTTGTGAGTGTGAAATCTAGCTACATATCAATCCATGCACACATTGACCTAGTGAGGCAGTCAGGAAAGGAACTTGGCTTCATCTCCCAGCTCTCATACATGTTTGTCTTTAATCCTTGAGTGGTGGCTGTGCTCCTTTTTTCAATCCTTCTGGTCGGTACACGCCCAGCTGCTTGATTACACCCTTGGCAAAACCACTTGACACTACAAGCTTGCCTGGAACCTGCTGCCCTGCACACACAAACATCCTCAACCAGCAAAGTTGTTCAAGAGTCAGAGGCACTTTTAATAGGAGAAACCATGTTTTGGTGAAAGCAATCACCTTGGTCAACCCTTTCCTATATAAGCAAACTAGATGTTTCTAGATTATTTGCTCACATGGAGTTTCAAAGTTGGGGGGTTGGGGGCAACACAAATTGACAGCCAGTTAAGATATGCCTATTTCAGAGATGTAGATGGAAGATGTTCAGATGTATTGCATAGAAAAGTTCTCTCTTTATCAATGTACACAATCTATGACAGTCCCTGTTATAAGGAGCTACAGCCAGAGATTTTGATTGTTGATGTCACCTCAAAGTGTTGCCAACACATGGAGAGAAACCCAACATCATAACAGTGGCTTTGTGCTCACTGATCTCCTTGCAAATCTCAGGTTACTTATTGGCCATGTTGAATATTGTCAGCAGTGGCAATGACCATAGTATGTTTTCTACATCATATCAGTGACTTTTTTATGGTGGAGGGGAGGTATCAAAGTTGTGAAAATCTCAACAAATTTTAGTCTGACTTGGAACAAAAGAAATTTGTTTCATGAATTCTTTGGCAAAACAATTAGATGCGAGCAGGAGCACTGACTTTGTCCCTGTTTTCTCTTGGAATTACTGTAAAATGCAATAGCAAAGTGGTGAGGCCTTTCATTCCCTTAAAAACTTGTCAGATTGTGCCAAGTGGGTATCAACAGCAGGCTGTTCAGCATAAGGTTCCTGCTAAGCTGTACACATGGCCTTACAAATTTTGTAAGATCCCAACCAGAGTGCCATCAAAATTTGAGTAGGAGAATGGCCTATCTTTTCAACCTTCCAAAGGTCTCAACCAAGGTGTTGTCAAAAATCTGACAGGTTATTTTTTACAGGGGAAGGAACTATCTTTTGGAATAGTGGACTGAGGTTTTTGGTACTTTCCACTTGGTCTATTGGCCTCGTGACAGGTATGGCAAATCCTAGAAGATAGGCCCTTCTCATATGCAATTTTTTCCCTTTGTATTTTGAGTTCCCTTGTCAGGCAGAGTATTTGCCAAGCATCTTATGTGGTGAAAGAATTCTTTCAATCTGTAATGTGTGTAATGTTTGTGCTCTGATTTTTATTTTTTCATTGCCAGGTTGAATGAAAATCTGTTCAGATGCCATTTTCATTATGCCAGATAATGGCAGCCCTCTTGGCTCTTCCATGTTTTTTGATCCCATTGCTCAGGGCTACCGCCCCTGCAGTGGAACCTCAAAACATGGAAGAGCCTCTACGGCTGCCCCCTTATCCTATACTAAAACACCTGTCAGATTTTGCTTAGTAGGCATTTTATATAAAACAAGGTCCGTGCTATAATGTTGTACATTGCCTTACAAGACCTCAACAAGTTTTATAAGGTTGCAACCAGTGTTGGCCAGATATTGATTTTTGATCCAGTGGTTGGCTGGGTGTGGATCAGGGTATTGAAACCTGGCATACCTTGTATGAGATTGGATGAGAACTGGTAAAATATCCTTTCTCCTTGCTATTAAATACCTGTCAAGACTTTGTCAGTCTAGTATCACTTTGGAAGAAAGGAATAGCAAACCTATATTCGGGTATGAAGAACTTGCATTGCATGAGTGCAAGTAGGTTATTTCTAAAACCGAAATCCCTTTTGTCACCAGTAACTAGAAAGCAGAGCCCACTAAATTTTATCTAGACCCCTCTACACATTGACATCATACTAAGTAGTTTCTAGTTTGTCTATATATAGAAAAACCAACCCTTTTGCATAATGGGTGGGTATTAGGTGGTTTTTCTAATAACTATCCCTAATGCATAATAGGTTGGTATTCCTAAAACAATACCTGGAGGAAAATTAGTAACCGGGGGGTATTGTTTAGATACTCAAATCGATCCCAGGCGAGGCTAATTGATACCCATCTGTAGTGATTTCTGGCTGGTACAAGGCTCATATTTCTTCAGGTCCCAGCTACCTGGCTGGTATTGGTCCAAGGTTGGTATTGCCTCAGGTCATACAGTTTGGAACCCAATAATAACAGGACCAGGTATGAAAGGTTTTTTTTTAAAGTACTCCTCCATACTAGGACTATGGCAATATGTGAGGGTAAAGCATGATGTTGAGAACATGCTGGTCAAATAGACTTTTTCCTTTTGGTGCAAGTCTATATTAAAGCTTCTTAAAAGTACCCAAGTCCATAATTGTAACTGATTTTTTATATTTATTTTTTTCAAGAACTGGATCAGAACTGAACTGAGGGCTGCCATTTTTTCTGGACGCAGAACCAGAACTGGAACCATTCTTATCTTTTGAAAAAGAAAAAAAAGCCCCAAGAACCAGAGTTTCTTCATTAAAGTTGAGAACCACCCCACAACGCTGGTCCCAACCAGCAGGGTATCACCAAAATCTGAGAAGTTTTTAAGGAATGGGTTTTTATGAAGAAAGGGGTCACGTTTTCTCACCAAACGAAGTAGCCCTTTAATCTTTCTCATTTTTGTGTTGTGTCTCTTCACCATCCCTTCACTCCCATATACTGACACTCAACTTTCATTCAGCTTTGGAAACCTCTGCCATCATCATCATCATCATCCTTCTCCTCCTCCTCCTTCTCCTCCCTCCCTTTGTTGCCAAGGACATCATCAAAATGAGTGGAGCATGAGTGGAATCTGATGTTCAATTTTTTAACTACAATGGTTGTTGGGTCTTTTGTGTAAGGCCCATTTGTAGGAGAGTGGAGTGGACAGGACAGGACAACAAACTGGTGTGAAATGGTGATCACAAGTGAAGAAGGTAAGATGATTATATTCTTATGGGTTTTTTTGTTGGGAAGTTGGAATCATCACCAGGTTCATGTGATGCCATTTGGTCACCAAATGAAACTCCAAAAAAGATCTTGCTAGAGAACTTGGGGTACAATAATTTTGTATCACTCTCTATATCAAGTTGTGATTAATCTTTGCAGCAATTTTTTGATTGAATGAATTCATATTAAATGTGTAGCAAGTATGGGTTCTGGTGCAATGTGGAATTAGTTGTTGACGAACAAATTTTAGCTCCCTCCATGACCTGTTCCAGTGCAACGAGCCATTTGAACTTCTTGGTCTTTGGAATTCTGAGAACTGTACCTTTGACTATTGATGTAGGGTGTGTAAAATGTAAAACTCTCTTTCTCCTCTTGCTTTTTTTGGGATGCTTTTGTGGATGTGAGGTTATTTTGTAATTTGTTATCACATGTCTCTGGCTTTCATTAGATCATGAACAAGAAGATGAAGCTACAGATGTTGCACCCAATCAATCAAAATTACAAGTTTGGCCATTGGTAAAATCTTGAAATCATTGCCTTCTACCTGTACAATTTTTTTGGTACTCTTCTTCTCTTTATCAAGTCAATTGCACAACAAGATGCAATTATTGGACTAGAGAAACATGTATCTATCCTATGTAAGTTATATTGTTATCCTTATATTTTGTCCAAAAGACAAGGTTCTCCTTTGCAAAAAGGCTTACCTCCTGTTCACTGGAGATGTCCAAATGGATTTGTACATCCTAACCTTTTTTCCTCACGCTTTAGCATGTTGATATGGTTTGAAAACAGCTATCACCGGTAATTAAAGGATGGCGAGGCTTAGCTCATTATCGCACTTGGACCCGTCGTCGCATTCTTCAGAAAGAGTATAATCTCACATTGGTTCACCAATTTGAGCTTCCACTTATTCAAAATGTAAAACTCCAAAAAATAATTTGATATCCCAATTAAGGAGGAGTTTGTGTACTTAAACTCTAGTTGATAAAAGGTCAAATGAAGTTATATGTGCTTTAATTCTGTTATGTGAAAGAACCACTTCATGAATGGAATTTTTCTAAGAAACACCAATATACATTTGACATCGATGTTTTGACACAAAATTTCAATTATTGATCTCTGCATGAATCATTGATTTATTGATGAATGTTGGCATTGAAAGTCATGTGCAAAAATGTGTCAAACCATAGGATACACTTCTATATCCAACCATCGAGGTCCAAGTTTTTAAAGAATACATTGTGTTGTGATGGATCTAATTATTTTGTGTGGTTGCACCTTGTATATATAGCTCGAAGGATCGAAGTCAAAATGAATTGTATCTCTTGGAAGAATTGTTGACTGATGTCAAGTTTATATGTGACCTCCCTCTTGCGAAACGATTAGAAGTGAACCCCAAATCATTCCATGTGATCAATATCATGAGTGTTATTTGCAACCATATTTGCATCCTATCTATGTACTTATAACATTTTGTAATGTATGATGATGATTAGGTATCTTTCATCATAATGACTAGAAATTTTACTCATATGATTTATTATTTATGGGTGCAAGCGCGATAAAATAAATAATAGTTCATGATCCTTGACAATTTTCCAAAAAGTAAAGCGCTTCTTGAATGTTACCTTCAATTGTTGGAATCACAGGCTTGTAAGCTATTAGGTTATGAGAAGTACGAGGATGGTGAAAAAAGTAAAGTCTTTTTTTCACTCATGTACCAAGTGCTTGTGTTTTAACCAAAATATCAACAAACCTTCCAAGCTAATTCTAAATTCAAACCTTCCCTTCCCATGAATTTGTTCATTTGTTCCCAAAAACAAAAAACAAAACAAAACGAAAAAAAAATAAAAAATTGTCTTCCTGGAGTAGTTTTCTCTCAACATTAGTATTCTATATATAAAAGTGACACATGAAATTTCCAAATGAAAACCCTAAGTTTGTTGGGTTTGTAGTTTACAAGCAAGGGGACAATGGTACTTTGTTCTACATCATATTTACAGGATCAGTGAAGGTATTTCAAGTATGCTTGTTCTTTTTTTTGAAAAACAAATGTGCAAACCAACACTTTGAAGTTTTGCATTTGATTTCACATTTGTGGAAGCTAACAAGTTTAGTGAAAATTTCAATGTTTGATCCAATTCCACATCAGTTTGATCATGGGTTTTGTAATGTAAAATAAATCAACAACAATATCAATTGGAAAAATCCCAAATGACCATAATCAATTGTTGCTACTAGATCATTGAATTACAAAAATTTTGGATTTTTTTTGGATATTTTGGAGTGCGTCATTTTAGCTGAAACTTATACAATTGTTTTTCCCTTAATTATGTTTGGAACATTTATGTTTGGAACATGTATTGCAGTCTAGTGTATGGACTCAAGGGGTTCAAGATGATGTGGTTACAATCATTCAAGCAGGCAAGTGGTTTGGTGATAGAGTGCTAGAAACAGACAACCTTTTAAGGTAAGTTGACATAGAGCTACTAATCCGTAACACAATAACAAGCAAATTGGATGTTTAAATATGTGATGCTTGAAAACATCCTCTTGAATCATGATAACACACACACACACACAAACACATAATATTCATTTTTTGCAAAACTAGTGAAGAGACTTGTCAAGCCATGCAACTTAATCACATTTGATTTAAATGAAGCTTAGATCTATGAAAGTAACAAACAAATGCCATCACATGTGAGGGTTGTTGTAACCATTGTGTATGATCATAACTTGCCTAATTTAAACAACTTCATGGGTGTGTGTGTGTGATTTATTTAGGGAATCAACCACCTCCGCCTGTGAGAGGGTAAATTCAACTCCATTCATTTCATTTCTTTTGAATTAAAATGAGACCATTGAAATCCTTGAAATCCTTATAAGTAAAATTCAAATACACATTATGAGTTTGGTGTCAACTCTTTATGTCTAATTGTTTTTTTGGGTTCACTTCACTTTGAGCAATTTGACGGAATGAAAGTGAAATTATATATTTAAAACTCTTAAACATAACCTTTTTTCCTTTAAAAAATTACTTAAAAAATAGAAGTTCTAATCAATGTTTTGTCATTGGTAACTCATGCTTTCACAATGTCAAGAATTTGAGTTGTGCGTGCAGACTGAGTTGATTACACTAAGTAAAGAAGCTTATGAGAAACTTCTTGACATACAAAAGACACTAGATCTTCAAGAGCGAGTTAACTTTCTCAAGGTCACGATAATCCTTCATCATTTTAAACATTTTCATTACAAATGTTAGTTTTTTAACCAATCTTAAGTTAAGTGTATATGATATTATTCATTTATTTAAAAAGTAAGTTATTACATTTATATGTTGATTTTCTTGGGAAAATTTGGGGCAATAGGTTGTTCATTTGACTTCCTATTGCACAGAGTATTCCAACATTTTACGGGGTGCCAAAACAAAGCTTGAGATGTTTGGCAAATGTGCTTTCCCATCGCACCTATAGTAAAAATCGAGGTATGTTTTTGAACAAAATACACAAAATATGAGTAGTTTTGTTTTGATCAAGCATGTCACAAATTGGAACAAACACACTAATATAGTAGTTATAGTAATTATAATAACGACATGTAATTAAATGTCAATCACTTGCATCATTAGGTGGAAATATTAAGATTTTTAATATTTCATTTTGAAAAAGTTATTAAATTTATTCTTGGGTGGAATTGAAAGAGTTCTTATGGAATCCACAATTTTTGTGTGGAGATTTCATAGAGTTTATTTTGGAAATTTGATGTGAATGTGGGCAGTTATCACTTTTCAAGGAGATGATGCTGTTGAGATGCATTTCATAAAGTCAGGGGAGTGTAGAGTAAGTTTTTTTTGTGTTTCAAATCTCTCATGTGAATGGAGCTGGTTGTAGTTTTAAACAAAAAATGTGAAGAGTAATGATTTGTGGCTATAATTGAAGGTTTACCAAAAAATAAGGTTGTGAAACTATTTCTTAATGTGTCCTTTAAATTTGTAAAATTATTTAAAACTTGATTACCACATGACACTAATTACTTGAAAAAAATTGAATTCCTTAAAAGCTTTTTTCCCATGTGGTTTTGTAGGTGATCATGGAGGTCCATAACAATAAGTTGTTTACACCATTACCCAAGGCTTCATGTTTCATCTCACAATATTGGTACCTTTTTTGTTTTGCTCTTTTGATATACGATGGGAATATTATTTAGATAATTTCACAACACAAGTTTTAGATTTAGAATCATCAAATGATGCCCCAAAACCATACAAGGAATGCAAAAGCATGCAATTACCTAACTTGTCATCTATGTAATTATGAACCGTGTCAAATTACAACCCACTTTCAGAATTTGCAAATAATCATAAAGTAGATGAATAAATGAGATTTTGTTAGCAAGCAACTAGTTAATGCAAATTATGATGTCTAAATACGCTTATATGAACTATAAAATTATGATCCAAGTTGCTTATTTGCTTAGTTTTGGTAAAATTGTTGTAAAATATCATGAGTCACATATTATAATGCACTAAATTACAAATTCAAGTACATGATTACAACTTCATATGCATTTATTACTTCTTAAAATGTGCTTATATACAATTCCTAATTTCTTCACCCAAATGAGAAAGTCCAATGGCTTAAAGTGAACATGATTGTAAGTGGATCTCTTGCATTGAGGTATAAAAGTATAATCCTTGTGTGTGGATATTTAGGCCCACAACACACCACAAGTGCAAAGAAGAACCTTATAAAAATGTTGTAGGAAGGCAACACCCATTAACCAATGTTGGATCTGGGGGTCAACCCAAAAGAATTTCAAAAAGGTTACCTTCTAAGTTGGGTGCAGCTTTACTACAAAGCCCCGATGCAATTTACAAATTAATCAAACACAAAAGAAAAAAAACTTCATCTCCTTTCCATATCCATCGACCAAGTCGTTCTAGTTTTAACAATTATAGTGGCCATATTGTAAGACAACCGTTTAGAAGACAATCTAAACGTGCCACATATAGCCATTTATCACGTCTTTCAACTCGCTCAACAACTTATGCTCATCGATGGACTTCCTCAAGCACAACCCAAATTGCTACTAGCCCAATTGGAATGTATCAACAAAATATGGTGATTGATGATCATCGTCTTAGAAAGGGTAGCAAATCGACGGCTCTAGAAAGTGTGATGGCCAAATGGGGCTCACCGAAGGGATCAATGGAAGTTAAGGCACGAGCTGACATCCAAGAATTGGGTGGACCAATACGACCACATTTTGGTGTATCACATTCTAGACAACATTCCAAGAGTTGGCCATTTCTAAAAGAAATGGATGAGATGGGGGATAGTTCCATAGAGACTCCTAGGTCATTAATAATACCATTGTGTGTGAGAGATGGTGATGGCACAAGACGACAAAGGAAACAAAAGTACACACTTCGTTCTTTTTTGAAAGAATTTGAGAAAAAAGAACAAACACAAAAGCAATTGGAATTCTTGGGAAAGGGGCATCATTTGTGGCAAATGGGTATGATGGGGGAGGGAATTATGCCTGCAGTTGTTGGAGAGAAGGATGCATATTACAAACAACAATTTCACAATTGGGCACAATATATCATCAACCGTGAAAAGAATTTGTTGTCATTCAATGTTATTGCTAATACAACGATTAATGCACCAAGTTTCATTCCTGGCTTAGCTTCAGAAGTAGTCATGAAATTGCAACAAGGCAAGCTTCGAAAGCATGTGGATCAACAAGGAAAACCTTCCAAACTTTCTCATCACTCAAATAAGGTGAAATGAATGGCATGATGATATATGGACTTGCAAAAAAAAAAATTAATTGCAACACAAGCTTTTTTGTTTGTTGGATTTTTGTGTCATTATTCCTTTGGCCTTCAAAATTTCTCATCTCATGGTGTTCACTTCAAGGCTATATACTATGGAAATGAAAACATAATCTTCATGTGTACCCAATTGCAATGCAAATCTATCAAATGGGGTTTGACAATTTTTTTGAACTAGACTAATTACCAACTAACTATATACAATTGAAATTTTTAAAAATTAATTAACTATACACAATTGAAAAATTTTAAAAATTAAATTTTGAGATGCCCAGGAACCCGTGATTCTTGACATCGGGGCTTTACATCCTGGCCAATATTTTGGAGAGGTTTTGCATTTTTTGCAATCAACTCTAAATTTCTCGCTTATTTGACCAAATAGTTAATGATTTTTGTTAAGTACATTAATAGTTTATAGATATACTTTTTGCATCATACGTAGCACTTTAATCGGGTCTGAATTTTTTTAAAGAAAATGAATCATTTTTTTGTACTCACCTTATTAACACATTAGTTTTTCCTTCCTTATTTTTCCCTAATGTAGAGAGGCCTCGTTAGACGTACCAAAAGGGCAGCAAGTATTGTGGCTGTGACCGTAGTGCAAACATTGGTATTATCGAAGTGGGACTTCCACAGACATTGCGATCCAAACATCATCAAAATCCTTTCAGAGAAAGTACTAAGTCTAAACCCTAAAACACACTCATTCATTCTTGTCTTACAAAGAGCGATTTTTTAAAGCTTGAATTTGTCATTAAGCCGCACTATATATTAACAAACTATAGCAAACCCAACTATTGATCCAAATGATCCAAACCCGTGTGAATACTTTGGGGTTGTGTATCCTATTTTGGCATTTAGAAAGTGATCATCTTCCAAACGTGGTAGTGGCATTACATGTATTTACAATTAGGTAATTAGATGAATTCCATTTATTTGGTAAAATTAAATAATGGTTCCTTTTCCATATACCTAGATAAATCACCAAATGCAAAACTATGCATAGTAATGCTATTAGTAGTAGTAGTATCATATTAATAATTTCTTGATTGCTCAAGTTCACATGTTGATGACATGGTATGTATGTGAGTAGACTTACAAAAAGGGGAAACATATTTTCAAGCAATATTTGAAGGCACGCAAATGGGAAAAATACAAGGTTTTTTTAATCTCCACATTCAATAAATTGTTTTTTTTTTTTTTTTTTTTTCTTACATCAAGATGTACCACAAATATGTATACTAATTATTTTTTAAAAAACTAAGGAATGTTTTTGGAACTTGTTATTTATTTGAATTTTTTTTTTCACTCTCTCTCTCTCTCTTTTGTTTTTTGGACATGTAGAGGAACTTAGCGGACGATGTAAAGCAAGCTAAGAAACTTCGCATTAGACTTCGAGTTGGGCCACGCCTCGTGCGTGTCTTACCAAACCCACTTGGAACAAAATTTGATCTCCCCAAGAAGGAGTGGTCATTCAAGAAACTATGATACACACCTCCAATTCGGTTTGCTCCAAATATTTAATCTAATTTCTTTTGAGAATGTGAATGAAAAATCTTGCATTCGACCATGAATTGTGATCTTGAATTTATATATATATATATGAAATATTTAATGGTATCATCCATAGTTATGGTGGTTATGCATTTTAGATAAATAATTAAAAGGTCAATAAAAGTTGTAATAGTTTTAATATCCCAAAAAGCTCTTTGTATTCTATTTTTTGGTTTTTTTTTCGTTCTCTCTCTCAAAATTTTCATGCTTACATAAGTAGATTTTGCCACATCATTAGGATTTTTGTAAACTAGTACTTGCATAAACCCAAAACCCTGAATTGATCATGAAATCAATTAGTTACTACTTACTTTTGGGTTGTTGTTATTTCTCTCTTTCTATACAAAGATTTGCCAAACAATCCAAAAGGTCCATGGGAAATTTCTTTTTGGGTATTTAGGTATTTCTTGGTTCCAAACTTGGTTATCTTTCTTTGCAAAAGATAAAGTTTTGTATATATATATGTATATAATTTTTAATTTTAAAAAATATTTTGGGTGTGTTTTATTCCTGTAAAGAAAAATAAATTCCTTTAAAACTCCCTCAAATAATTTATGCTGAATCCTACCTAGGGTTTGAGTTTGGAGTTCCACTGGTTTTTTAGGGTTTGAGGTTCTTGTCTTTGTTGCAGTTGGAGAGGTTTTTAGGGTTTGGTGTTGTTCGTTTTGTCAGGAAGAAGAGGAGGAGGAGGAGGAGGAGGAGGAGTTCTGCGTGCAATTTTACTCTGTGCTGCACACAATCGGTTTGGGTGTCTATTGTTCGTAGTTAGCTCCGTGTAGAATTTTTTTGTAGATGTCTCTTCCTTTCCAAGAAGAAAGATTTGATGGCAACGTGTTGTTCAGAGTCTTGACTTTTTCACTAATTCTTCGTAGTTTTGGGAGAGACAGAGTTCCTTTTGTGGATTTCTCTTGAAGAAACGTAAGCAAGCAATGTGAGCTTTGCGCGACTGTGTAATTTGTGTCCCTATTTTCTCATCTTTCGTTGCATTCCTCTCTGGTTTGTTCTGTTTTGTGTGTGTGTGTTTTCGTGGGAGGGTTTCCTGATGTCGTGCCCTAATTGAAGGGGAAGGATTTGACAATGGTGAATCTTAAGATTCGATTGAGTAATAAGAGCGGGTCGAGTCCGGGCATTGTGAAGAACGAGACTGCAAATGGGTCGTCGGTACCCATCATCTCCTCTTCTGGAGCGGATTTGGAAGGTGTTCCTTCTTCTTCGGTTCTTCCACCCCATCTAGTGGGGGAAGACTTGGCATTGGCAAGGGGCCTGGGGACCGTGAGCACGGATTCTTCTTCTTGTGTCATCAACCTTGTGGGAGTTAAAGCTCGGCGTCGACCAGGCGACAAGGTCCATATCTGCGTGCGTTGCAATTTCCCCATCGCTGTATATGGGCGTCTGGTATGGTTCTTCAACCCTAATTATAATCCTAACCCTAAATCGTTTTCCTACCACTCTAAAGTCTGCAGGATCATGGACCTTGTTTTTAAGGCTTGAGAGAATACTCTTGTTGATCATTTGAAAAGAGAGTTTTGCATATCAACATAGGATCAAAGTTTTGGTGCAGGGAAATTTTGGATCAAACCCTTATAGTCATAGTAGGCTTTGATGATTTTCTTAGGCTTTTTTTTTTTTTTTTTTGGGTATGCATTCTTGTGACTCACAAGAAAGATTCTGTGGTTTCTTTGGTTGTGGGGGTTGGGTGGGCTGTAGGATCCCTGTGAGCATGTTTATTGCTTGACATGTGCCAAGCTTGACTCTACCTGCTTCTTGTATGCTCATCTTCCCCTCAATGAAACAACCCCCTTGAATGCTTCTTACACGAGAGAGAGGTCCCTATTGTTGGTGAACCATTTTTGACTGGGGATTATTCCACATGTGCAGTTTGAAAGAAATCATGTCTGTTTTAATAACATTAAAGAATTAAGTTGTGAAATGTATGTGCAATGTTTTCCCAAGTCAAAGATTTAGCTGTTTATTTATTTCCATCAGAAATGGAAATGGAAACAGCACTTGATGCCTTCTTCTTTTTCACTTCTTTTCCATGTTTCTGGATTTGGAGCAGATGTGATGAACGGGTTGTGAGGATTCAGAAGATGGATGTCCTTGAGGGGATATTTATTTGTGGGGCCCCATCTTGTCTTCGGTCGTTTCTTGCCCGACCAGACTTTGAGTGGCATGTAGCCGATTCACATGGGCCTCTTCTGCATCCTGAGCCTGATCAAACTTTCCCATTCCAGTCTCCAGTTCCATCCAATCCTCCTCTCACCCCAATTCCACAAGCCAAGGTACTTGTAATTTTTTCTTCTCCAATTCATTTTTTAATTATTTGATTGAAAGCATATAAACTTTGTTTCCATCTCTCTGGCAGTTGGTTTTTCATTTGAGATTAATTTTCCTTTTGGTTGTTTGCTTAGCTGGACACAAGTTGCATTTGCTCTTTTGTGGAGTGGAACTCGAATTCAGATCAGGGTGTGTAGGGAGACCACATAGTGAAAACTTAGAACAGAATGAGAACATGGGGACTGTGGTTTCTGATCCCTGCTTAGTGGTTGGGATGTGTGTTGACCAGAGACATGAGAAAACTCTCTTCATGGCTGCTTGAATTAAAGCTGCACTTCCATAGTGGATAGTTAAGATCAATACTGGAAGAAACACAATGTGCTGAAGACTTGGTTCTTTTCTTTTTAACCTTTTTTGCAGGTGCAATCACAGCAAGTTGTTACAAGGCACCCAGAATCTCCAGCCAATCTTTCTCAAACCTGGCCCTCATCAACTGCCTCACCACATATCATGTTGCCCAAGAAGGACGAAGCTGCTCAAAGGAAGCCTCCTAAAGTTTTACGTCAAGACTCGCAAGGGGGACAAGCAAGGCCAATTCCAGAGCTCCATTTACCAGACCAATTCCCTCATCATCGCGGAGGTGACCACCAGAATAAGGAGGAATGGGGGCATGAAAAGGAACTACAGGACAAGGATTGGGATCGTCAACAGCATCGGCATAAGGAATGGGAAATGCAAAATCAAAGTGAGCGAGAACGTGAGTGGGAAGTGCATGGCCCAGCCCCACATCCAGCTTCTCGAGAACTCCAGAACTCAGGTGACCGGCATATTGTGGCAAATCAAGCCCCTGTAATGCTCCCTCCACCACCCCCATACCCTCCTCCAAATTACCCTCCTTCATTCCCACTGCAACAAGATGGGAACATGTTTCCTCCTCACTTTGAAGCTCCAAGATTCCGGCCCCGTATGCCAATGCCTCCATCAGGGCTTCCAGGAGCTCCTGAGTACCAAGAGATTCCACCTCGCCCAGCACATCCAGGCATGCCAATGGGCATGCCACAAGAGGCTGAACGTGGACCAAACCTGCAGGATGCATTTGGACAGAATGGACCTCGACCGTATTTCCATGGGGATTTCAGTCCAATGAATATGCATATGGGTGTTCCTCCAAGGTTTCATCAAGGTGCATTACCTCCACCTCCACCTGGACCTCCTCCAAAGAGACCAAAATTTGGTCAAGGGGGCGAACCTTTACTGGACTATGGTTGGGTTGGTGGAAATCCATCCCCTAATTTTGGGGGTCCTGGGGCCCATGGGTTTCCTGGATGGATACCACCCTCAAACACTTGACTGACTCTATCAGGCAGGCAAAGGTTTTCTCTGTCCTGGGACTTTTTTTGTTCCAAATCCTGGACCTGAACTGTTGGTAAAGGAACTGTGCTGATCAGAAGTGATTGGTGCTTTGAACTGGCCAATAGTCTCATCTGAAGTAGTTGTTCTTTTCAGCTCTCAATGGTTCCATTGAGTTTCACATAGTTGCCTGTTTAGCTGCGGGAATGGTGTCCATAGAATGGCTCTGTTCAATCTGATTTTTATTTTTTCCTGTTGGCACCCAATGGAGATAATTTCTGGCCCTTATGTCACAACCATTGACATTTAGGTGTTGACATTTACTCTGTGTGAAAGCTCTGTGAAGGGGGTTAACTGAAGGGTTTGTGAACACTGGAGGTCAAATGGAAGAACGATTTCTTGATGACCAAGGTAGCCTTCAAAACTCTCCAGTAGATGTTTACATGTTCTTTTCAATTTCAAGACCCATGTGTTTTGGCATTTCAAATGCCTTACATGGGCAACAACACTGAAAGAACCCAAGGATCTCTGGGGTGGTAGTGGGTGAATCCAAAGAACGGTGTCTCCCCACATTTGTCTTTCACGTTATTTTTTGGTAATTTATGCATGTGCATACAATGTGTGCAAACTGTGGGGCTTGTTTGGGATTGACTTGTTAATAGCAGTTTGCTTTTGTAGAAATTCTTATAATCTTTTGGACCTTCATCCATAGAAGAGAACACAAGTAAAAAGTACTCTATTCGATGTGATGAACTCTTAACATTTAGTTGGGAGATTTGTACATGCAGCAAGGTAATCAAGAATGCCCATTTCTTGGGGGACTTCGTTGCACTCTAGCCCATGAGTCATGGTTTTCATTCAAAACTTGGTATGGAGATTTTACATCCATCCATGTGAAATGTGTTGACAAATTGTTTTTGGTCGTAAATGATGCAATTTCAAGTGGATTTGCATCCACCTAAACTTGATTCACTTGAGCCAAAAATGAAAAGTACTCTTTCATTTTTACTTGTCTATTGATACAATTGTGAAAAGGAAATTGTTTGGATTTGATACCAATGACTTCGATGTTTGGGTAAGTTAGCAGTAGTGCCATGTCAGGTCACTCGCACACATCATGTGCTTGGGAGTGATCTTACATGGCCTAAGACCTTGCTGCCAAACGCCTTACTTAGAGCATCTCCAGTGGTGCTTGGTATCTGATCCAGCACATTAAAATTGGATGAAGAAAATCCAACACATCCCGGTTTGGCTCAGGAAATTGGTTTTGGCGTCAGCAAAATGGCATAGGCCGCCATGGCTAGTTAAAGCGGCAGCAGCGCCGTGCACCTGCAGAGAAAAAGTGTAATAAATATGATCCAACTGGCGCTCAGTGTTACTGATTGGCCCATAATAATTATTGGTCCAGGTGGTTTGCTATTAGTAGTCTCCCACCTATTTGCAATATGATCTAACTGCTGCGCAGTGTTTCTGATTGGCCCATAATAATGATTGGTCCAGGTGGTTTGCTATTAGTAGTCTCCTACCTATTTGCTGTCCCAGTTTCAGTTTTATAGGTGGGGTTGCCAACGAGTAAATAACTAAACTTGGATGTGAAAAATATATTTTTCACAGGGTTGCATACTGAGCACTGGTTGGTGGAGCATCTCCACCCCAAAACTGTAAACAACACCTTTATGTTAAAATAGAATAGTGTTTAATGATCATTGTCCCCACCCACAAACGTCAAAAAAGTCCCTATAGACACTCAAAAACTATTTATATCTTTACATATGGACGAGTAATAGTCAGTGTCCAAATCCATAGTAGAAAAAAGATTTTAAAAGGGGTTAAAATGACCACTGCAAAATGGACCATCAATACAGGAGTGCAGCAGGATTTACGCTATCATGTTGCAAGATTTAGTGAAAAGGGATGTTTGCAGGTGTGGGCGTGGATATGCCCTTACCCTGCATCCATGGAAGCAAATATATTTATGCAGGTAAGTTGTGGACACATGAGGGATGATAAGTACATACCGTCATAGTACCTAGCCTGGTTAGGCATTAACTTTTCTTTTTTTTGAAATTGTCAAAAATTCCCCCAAAAATGCCTACCTGCCATGCCAAAAATCTGAAAGTAGCCCTCAAGCACACTAGCTTCATTATTTAGTACAACGTCTTAATTTTCTTTTTAAATCAATTACTCCAAAAAATAAATGAAAAAATATGTATTATTATTATTATTATTATTAGGCACCTTCCTGCTGAACAAGCCTAGCTAGGGATAGTAGGAGTGCAACCCACCACCATGGCACTAGAACTTTCCTTCCTTCAGGTAATTTGTGAAGAAACCGGCAAGTTCTGAGGCATGAAGCTTCTTCTCAAGTTGTAGACTCAATGCACTCATGATTCTCATGGAACATGTTTTTGACACAAAATGTGTGTCAAGTGAGTACTACTTATTCCGGGAACAACTCGCCATAATTTTTAGGGCTTGGGTGTTACCCTATATAATTTTTTTTAAAAAGGAGTGTTCTTGCCCAGAATAAGCAATATGCAAAGTTTTCATTGCAATGATGGAAGTGCCTTTTGAGTAATGGATTTCACCATCACTTGGGGGAGTTCCAAGTGATTCTTCAACCTTATGGAATTTTGGCTTTGCTTTGGAAAGGACATGAATTGTTGTATATCATATTATCGATTTGGATGTGATAAAATGATCAACTTTAGGTACGTAGTTTGTGAGTTGGGAGTGGCCAAATCTCCCCAATCCAAGTATCGTAGTACTTTGGCGAATTTGGCACACGAATGTTGAATAATTAATTTAACTTTTAGTTTCCTGGTTTGGCATTTGGGTTTTTAATTCTGAAAATTTTCACATTTTTAAAAAAATTATAAAATATCTTTGTTTCAAACTATTTTGAACTATTTTCGAGCTCAAGTGGACCTCTATTTAGTAATATCCTCCCTTCAAGATGACCAGAAAATCAAACTTTTACATCTTAAGCAAGTTTTTTGAGATTTTGACAGAGCAAAAAAAAATTAAAAAATTCAACATATTAAATAATAATAATAATTTGTTCTGAAACCACCAAGGTACTACAGTATTAGAATCTCAAGGTGTTTGTTTTTTGGTAGCTGATGGATGGCCATTGGCTAGATTTTGGATTTTGGTTTTCAAGAGCATGCACAACGATCCATTGGGGGTGAGGAAGTGGAGAAGGCCCCGAAAATGAATCAAAGCAACAATAAACGTGTTTCTTGGATTGCACAATTGTGGTTCCATGTCTTGTGGTTGGTCATTTGTTGGATAATAGAAAGAATATTACAAGCTCCCCCAATGAACCAAAATGTGTTTTGAATATTCAACAAATGGCAAAAGGAAAAGCCCAAAACTTGGTCTCAACTTCACTCATCTCATGCCCATGCACTTTTTCCATGCTTCAATATAGGCTCACTATAACTTGATATGAATCAAACTATAATCACACCTCTCCTATTCACTAAATGAGGTACCTCACAAGTTCAATTTTTATTTATTTATTTATTTATTGCAATGAGCCAATTTGATTGGCCCATCACTCAAAAAAAAATGAAATTATGGAGTCTCCCCAAAATAGAGTTCTATTTTGGAGTATAGAGTTCCTCCCCTTTGGCCCACCTATATAGGTGAAAGGAGGACAACATTTGCCAAATCATACGAGATAAAAGTGAGGTGCAATGGAGAAAATGTTTGGGAGCAAATTGGGGAATTTGGGGAACTTGATGGGAACATAATGAAAACACATTGAGAACCAGGGAAAAGAAGAATTCCCCCCCCCCACAACTTAAAAGGAAAAAAAGCAAGGCACTTGAGTGCATTCTTGGGCCTTCCCATTGGTTGCATGAAATTTCTCTTCCCAAAATTATTCATCACCATTTTTGGCCTTGGCTAATGTGCCTTGCAAAGAAGACCTCTCCTATTGGGCTCATAGGATTTTGGTAGTGTAGTTGGAAGCCCCCCTTACAAAGCATATTTTTTCATCTATGAAGGGCAAGCATTTCAAAAACATACAATTCTTTGGTCCTACAATGTTCAAAGTTCTCCTTTTGTAGTTTGCATAGTTTGACATGTCTATGAGCTTAATTTGAGAAGTTCATCCTAAGTTTGTCTTATAACTCTCATGCCCTATTTTTTTTTGTGAAAGTTAAAGTGCCATTGTGAGCTTGCATTTTGTTACAAAAATCAATAATCAATAGGGTTTTTTTACCCATGATGCCATTTCACAAACCTAGGAATGTTTTAATATTCTCATGCGAAATGATTTTTGTTCTTCAAAGAAATGCATTTTTTCCAAGAATTGTTTTTTCTCAAAGACAAATGTGTTGAACTACCCCCTCGAGATTACATGAACTGACACATTCATCTATTGCACAACTTTTAAGACTTTGCAATTGTCACAACCCTAGTTTGGGCTCACGACCAAAGTAAAGGTTTACAAGGGCACATGCCAAGAGGAGTGCGAGAGAGTGTGAGCATGAAGACTCACATTCTCAAGTGAGCTCCCATTTTGGGAGTTGAAGTCTCGGTGAACTCTCGAACCTTTAAAAAGCGATTGCAAAGGCCAAATTTTTTTGCATTGAAGAGTTTTTTATATCATCGGAAAGCTATTGAAGTGTAGATGGCTAAAATGGGCTTACATGACCCATTTGGACATCTACAACACAAGTTATGGCAAGAAGAAAAGTCGAGAATCAAAATTGGCAGTTTGACTCCCGACCACAAAAAGTCAAAAATTGACCCGAATTCCATACGTTCAGGTGGCGTGAGATAGGCCATTGGAAAGCTTTCAACGATAGCCACAATTTTGCTTTAGACCTCATCTCGATCGGAGGTCTACACACGAAGTTATAGCCCCGCAAAGTTACAAGAGTTCCAACCCTAGTAGTTTCAGAACTCCCCTTTGGGAGTCCCGGGACAAAAAGACCATTTGGATGCGGGCCTCGCGGAGAGGTGCAGAGTATACTATATGGGGGAAAGTGGTGGCTTCCCCCGAATCCGGGCTATGGTGAGTCTTGTGAATTCGAGGTCGCCCGTGGCTTGTCCTAACACCAAAGGTGCTCCAACATTGTACTAACCAACTTGTGGTTGGTTGGATGCAGATTCGTTCAAATGAATAAATTGCTTATCACTCTTCTTAGTTCCATCCCGGAGCTCCAACACGCCCCTCTACCCCTCTAAGTGCTAAGAGCCAAGGAACATGCCCCGAACTCCTAACCTTTCCATTGTTTTTTTACCTTAAACTCATCTTTGAATCTAGCATAGAGCTTGGTAGCGCGTCAGCAATTTACTTGCATGTTCCCATGTGGAAGTGTAGCCAAAGTGCTACCAAAAAAAAACATGAATCCAATTTATTTTCTCTTCAAAAAATAATTGAACATTTTTCCTTTCTTCAACAACTTTGGCCAAAGAAATGGACCAAGTTGCACATAGAAATCATCTAAAAACCATTGTCTTCTCTAGATGGTTTCATTACATCAACATTAGAAGAAAAGTTCATCTTGAAAAATATGGAAAATTTATGGCTATTGGGAAAAAAAATTCAACTTGAAAACTTAGTTTCCACTTCAAGATGTGGTTTTTACCCATTCATTACCCACATTCATTTGAAAAGTAAGAAGAAGCATTGATATTTAATGTGTTTATCAAAATTTGTGTGTAATAAAAAAATTCAAGAAACTTTTTTTTAGTTGGGCACATGTTTTGTAATAGTGTTAAGCTTACAACAACAAAATAGTTTCTACAAGTTATAATTGCAAATAATAGTATTATGACTTGTGATAATAGTATGGATAAACATGGGGAATAAAATAATAAGTTTCATGATAATCTTTTAACTAGGGGCACAAAATTTGACTTATGAATCATTCAAATAACTATTTTGGGTTAATAATAATAAGAAATTAAGTATATAGACTTGACCAAATCTTAGATTTCAAATAATGTAAGATGTATCCATAAAAAGATGAAAAATGGGAAGGACATAAAATCAAAACTACAAGATTTTTCAACCAAAATGATAACAAAATTAAGGCCTAGTTCCAAATGTAAATCATGAAACAAGAACAAAAACATGACAAGTGCAAACAATAATCCAATAAGACTTTATTGCAAAGAAGAAACAAAACAAAATTATTATAAGAATAGGTACCCAAAACTAGTGTTGAATAGACTAAAGATAATGATAAACTTTACCTATATTTATACCTATTGGGCATTTAATTCAATCTACATGTGGCCCATGTTCACCCATGTGTGAACTATGAATGAATTAAAATTTTAACTAAGAGTGAATTAGGAATCAACTAAAGATGAACTAGAAGTGAACTAAAATTTAACTCAAAATTAATTGAAACTAAATTAAAAGTTTAGTGCAAGTTCATTATAAATCATAAATGAACATTCAAATGAATGAACCCTAAGACATTGACATACGTGATAAAAAAACTATAAATGACATGTGATGATTGACTTGACATAAAAAGATGATAAATAAATAATATATGTAAAAGAATGTCATTAACCATTCATGCACTTCATTCCTTCAAATATATAAAAGATTGTGATTGTATCTTTAAGTTCATAATTTGTAGTCAATAGTTTGGTGTTGTCAATTGTTATTGAAACTTGTAAAAATATTATATGTAAAAGAAAAGTTTTGACAAAATAAACATAATGCGAAGATTACTGTCAATACCATTATGAAAATCTTATAGTTTTTAGTGAATGACCCCATAAAGGAGAATTTTTATTTATGTGTGATGAATTTTATCTTGGAATGTATCTGTTATATAAAAATTCAATTTTATGCGTGTGAATGATCTTCTCTCAAAAAAAAATGAATGTAAATGTTGTGTTATAGTTGGTTAGATAATCTATTTATATGCTAGAAAAAATTTAATAAAAAATTAACCCTCATATTTCTAAAATCTCCTAGGCTACAAGCCCAATAACATATTTAACTTGTTTTGATTCATTATTCTTATTTAATGTTTGTTTGGATTAAAACTTATAACAAAATCAAAAATTTGCACAACTCTAATTTTGGAATGGTCAAATGGGATTTGACCAATGTTGACATGTTCTTCAATTTATAATGTTAAATTGGGGGGTTGAAGTTCTTATGATTTAAATTTGACCAAACACCCTTTGATGGGATTGACACAAACACTAGGCTGCAGAACTAAACTTTTGCTGAAACTTTGAAAATAAACTCTCAAAAACAAGTTAATAAAGTGTAGCTTTAGGAAACATGGGTATGAAAATTTTTCTTAAGGTAAGCACATTGAATTTTTAATTTAAAATTCAACAAGTAGGCTGAAATTTTAGGAAGGAAGGTGATCACTAATCAATTTTAATTTCTTGTAAAATTCAATATTTCCACAAATTTAATTTTTAACTTGTTGTAAAAACTTGATACCACAATTTTCAATTTAAACTTGTTTGAAATTTCATGTCTATAATTCTTCACCTTGAGGAATGTGTAACGTGTACATGAAATTGAACCCAAAGGTTATTGAATTTTTTATTTTTATTTTTTGTCACAATCAAAACCATGAGTTTTTGAAATTTGAAGAGCTGGACTCAAACCTACATCTGGAGAGAATAGGGCAAAACTTTGTTTTCAAGTGTAAAAACTTGAGACCTCATGTTCTCTTTCAATAAGGAAGAACCAGACAACATGGCTTGGACATGGCCAAAATATTTTGATCCCTTTTCAGAAATCATAGTGCTGTTTTCACAGGCTTTTGGTGTGATTTGGTGCCATGTAGCTATCTTTTGATAATAAGATATGGATGATGGGGTTGTTGAGTTCCCAAGTGCTCATGAATGCACTTGACTTGACTTCATTCAGTGTTTCATTCAATTTGGTGAAAGGTCAGGTGAGCTCACATGCAAGGTGCCTCTTATATATATATATATAATTGGACTAAAAGAAATGGTCACCTTTGTTTTCAATATTCTATCTCAAGGTAATCATATGTCCCTCCCCACATTTTTACCTTTACCTTTTTTGAAATTTCAAATTTCCCAATTAGCCCTGTTTTCATCCATTGTCCTATTATTTGCCCTTTCCCAACCCACATAACATCCAAAGAAATTCATTGTTGGGAAAAAAATGCCCAATTCATCATTGTCCAATAGGTAGTACAAATTCTCTCACCCAATTCCTCATAATGATTCAGTGCAAAAGTTGTTTTTTTTTTTTTTTTTCCACCTGAATCCTAGTATGATCCAAATCCAAAGGTTTCTAGCCCCATTCATCTTCAAAATACAAAGATTTCTTACCCAATTCCTCCTATTATGATTCAAGCAAAAACTATTCATACCCAATTCCACATATGGCTCAAAATACAAAGTTTTGGCACCCAATTCCTCCTATTATGATTCAAGCAAAAAAGTATTCATACCCAATTCTGGGTATGGTTCAAATTACAAAGTTTTTGCACCCAATTTCCTCACACAATATCCTTGCCTTCTTGGTAGTAGGCAAGGCCAACAAAGTGCCTTCTGCTTTTCCCCAAAAATGCTTTTTTCACATTCTTTTAAATTCCCTGTGATACCCGCCGGGTACCCACCAGATACCCGTTAGGTATCACAAGAAACTATTTTTACTGTGTGTTTTTTGTTTGATATGTGCCGTGTTGCTTCTTTTGTGTGTGTGTGTGTGTGTGTGTGTGTGTGTCTCTTTCTCTCTGTCTCTCTCTCCTCTCTCTTGCTCTTGCTCTTGCTCTTTGGCACTTTGTCATTAGATTCAATAGTTTTCTCACAGCAGTTGCAAGCTGATGATAATACCTTAGGATCTAGGATGACTACATAGACTCATATGAGAGAGATCTTAGGTCTTGGTGACTACAGAAAGAACAGCTAGAGAGAGAGAGAGAGAGTTGTGGTAACTATAAGAGCACCAGTGTCTTGTTGTTTCTTTCTCATTACCAAATCATCAATGTCCTAGGGATTAGTGCTTTAAGAGAAAGTGAGGAGGAGGAGTTTGTTTGCCCATTTTTTGTTGTTGTTGCAAGCTCGCTTTTTTCTATTGAACTTTGTCATAAATTTGGGTAGCTTGTGAGCTGTTTGATAATACATATTTCTTTGGGTGTTTGTGCAAACAAGCTAGCTTTGTTGCACAAGATATATCTATATATGTATATATTCACTCACACACACACACACACACACACACACATATTCTAAGGTTCAAGGAGCTGTTAAGCAACAAAAAAAGCTGATCGATATCCCCTCTACCCACCCCCAATAGCTGATTGAAATTCCTGAGCTTTGAGTAGAATTTTGTTTGTGGGTTGGTGGGAAGTCTACAGGGTGTGGAGGAGCTGGGAATTCAATGGGGTCATTATCATGTCTGCAATTCAGTTTCATAGAATTCAAGCTCAAGCAACTGGAGCATCGATTCAGAGCTTGCGGGCTTAGATCACAGCTTGTAAATCTTGATAACGATACTGCAATTCATTGCTGGGTGCCTGCATCCGCCCTGACATCACAGGATGGTCAAGTGGGCTGTAAGTCCTCATCAGTTGCTGCTGCATCAAAGAAGCTGGAGACGAAACCAGCTTTGATGCTCATCCATGGCTTTGCACCAAATGCATTGCTTTGCTGGGAGAATCAGGTTGGCACATTAGCAAAGGAGTTTGATGTCTACATTCCAGACCTCTTGTTCTTTGGGAATTCCACCACCAAGCTGACAGAGAAGCGATGGACCGAGTCCTTCCAAGCTGAGTGCTTGATGCAGATGCTGCAGCTAGTCGGGGTTCAGAACCAGATACAATTGGTGGGAACCAGCTATGGTGGCATGGTGGCATTCCGGATGGCGGAGATGTATCCAAATTTTGTGAAGAATGTGGTGATTTCCAGCTCAGGGGTGGGTTTCATGTCAACTAGCTTGGATGAGCTTCTTGCCAGGAGCAATCTGTCCAGCATATCGGAGCTCCTGTTGCCATCTTCAGTCAAGGGAATGAAGGTCTTCCTTGCAAATGTGACATACAAAGCAATGTGGCTCCCGAATTTCATTCTTCACGATATGCTCCAAGTGAGTTAACTCATCATCATCCATTATCACAAACCTGGAAACCCAATTGAGAGAAATGGTTGTTTCAAGACTTTGAACTTTCCTGGAGTCATCATCATCATCATAATGTACATAGTACAAATGTATCTTTTGCAACAACAGCAATCCCAAAAAAATCTTTGGACCACATCTCCATTTCAAACATCTGGAATCTCAAACATGTCTGTAAATCTTCCTCTATGAGATGATGACAGGTGCTGTATGAAGAGAATCGAGAAGAGAGAAAACAATTATTGGACCACATGATCTTTGGCACCAAAGATGCATTGCCTCTTCCACAATTGTCACAGGTTTGTAAGCTTTTCCTCCACACTAAAGCTATAAGTTCTTGCCTGGCTGAGTGAAGAAATTTGTTGGGGCAATAAAAAAATGGCTTGAAAATTACCAGTTCTGAAAGCTAGAGAAAAAAATCAAGCTTCCTGATTTTGGTTTTCAAGCTTTCAACTCCACTCTCTCTCTCTTTCTCTCTCTCAAAAAAGCCCATGCAAAACCCATTTTATTCAATCCCTATTTTATGTCAAGACTGTTTTCTCCTGTCCATCATCGCCCATAGAGGGTTCTGATCATGTTTCTGTGATTTCCTTTTGTTTGCTTGAGTGTTGCAGGAGAAGTTCTTAATTGTGTGGGGGGAGCACGATGAGGTCTTCAACATAAATTTGGCATACGAGCTTCAAAAGTGATTCACTGGGCCTCTCTCTTTTCTGCTCTTGCTCAACTGCAGATCTCAATTTTTTCTTGAAAAGAAATCCATTCGATGGTGGAGAGACTCTCCACAATTCTTTTATACACCGAATTTGAGCCCATGGTCTTGGTACCCATGTGAATCATTTAGGGTTTAAGATTTAGGGTTTAACTGTGGAATTCAAACAAGGAGTTGTTGTATACTTTGTCAAACTGGGAGTTTAGAATCTGAGGAAGTGATTGATCATTGTCATTTGTTTTGTGGGGATGCAGACACTTAGGTACAAGCAGAGCAGAGTTGGTTGTGATGAAGAATTGTGGGCACGTACCTCAAATGGAGAATCCCAAGGAGTATAACCGCATCATCCTCAATTTCCTGAAAACCTGCCCCCAGAACTCAACCAAGGATTGATTGATATTGATCAGTCTTTTAAGCTGATCAGGTGGCTAACTTACAAAAATGTGGCTTGTAACACATTGCAGAATTCTAAAAGATTTCAAGCACAACCTACAATTAACATAAAGTTGAAAATTATTCCTTCAGAATTCCTCAAATTCATTTTTGTACATTTAGAAGAAGAAGTCTTGTGCCCATGAAAACTATTTTTTATTTATTTCTGGCTACACATATTATTAATTGAGTTGCATATCAGATTCAAACCCAGCAAAATAGCATTTTTATGAAGTTCATGTGTTGAAGCTCCCCCAAAGTTTCTAGGACTAAAATTCTCCAACTTACAGTTGTTTGTATCAGATTAAACTGTGCTTTGTCGGCCTTGTCCTGAAGGATAGATTCAGGCAGAGCTCAAGGCAACTGCAGCAGCAGTCCATTTAGCTTGCTCTTACTCTTTTAATAACATTCCATTTTTTGTTCTGTCACATTCTGTGACAACGATATTTTCTTCTCCCTACACAGAGAGATTGCTTTACAAGGATTGTATCTGTGAAACTCTCTCATCTTCACAACACATTTTGATGCATCAAGGCATTGACTTGCATACATGTCTTGATCCATCAAGAAGACATCAGCTGTTTGAGATTCCTTGAGACAGGTATATTGAGGTTTGCTGTTTGCAAGTCCGGGAAGTGAGTGCAGTAGTTTCTGGCTAGTACATACCAAGACCTGTCATGATTCCTATGTCAATTTTGAGCCGAGTGTTTGTTTCTAGCTTATTACACTAGAAATGATGGTCATCAGGTAGAAAGATTGAGTTTTTGTGACTTTTTCAAGCTTCCTTGACTTCAATCCAAACATACCCAAGTTTGCAAAATTAAAGCTTTCCTTGACCTCAATCCAAACATGCCCAAGTTTGCAAAACTAAAGCTTTCCTTGACTTCAATCCAAACATACCCCAAGTTCGCGAAATTGAAGCTTTCCTTGACTTCAATCCAAACATACCCAAGTTTGCTGCCACTTCCTTGATGGAAGTTTGGCATTCTTCCAAGACATGTCCAAGACAGATGGCTGTAGCTCCATACCTTGCACAATTCATGCAAAACTCCTCCTCAACTCATGCATGCATGTTTGTTTGTTTGTTTGTCTTGTGATTCATCATGATGACATTTGAGGAATGTGATATAGGCTTTTGTTTTTTGTCTCATAGATGATTTCTTGATGGCATTGTGTGTGAGGTTCCTGCTGTTTTTCTCAATCTGTTGTGATTGATTCCTCTCAACAACCTCGATCGATCAGCGACAACTTTTGCTTTCTGAGATTGACTCCATGTCCTGAAATGGCAAGGAAACCAACAGCAGGCATTATGGTTTAATTCACCGCAACAAAATAGACTTGCTTCAAACTGCATTCCTGGAGGGATCAGGCCGGCAGGTGTGCTTTCAAGAGCTGTTTGCTTCTTGGCTTGCTTGCTGCTGCCCTTTGTTTTGTTACATCATCTGTCTGAGGATGGAGAGAAATGCATGGAACAAGCTTGCATCACAACAACACAGCATATGTTGTTGATGAAGTCCATCTTCACCATTAACATGCAGAGGCAAGAACGACAATTCTCCAAAAGCTCTGTATCCGAAGAGGTCTGTCTCTCTCTCTCGGTGTCTCGCATGTAACAGACACACAAAACAGTCAAATTCTTCTTCCTGTGCACACTAGAGTGGTAGCTCTAAAGATGATTGCAACTCTGTGTGTGTGTGTGTGTCGTCGCTGTTGTCTGATGAGCCGCGCATACGAGGTACCTACATGGCGTTGCGGGAGAGGTCTAGGGGTATGAAGAAAGTGCTGCAGAAAGTGGAAGAAAGTTACCTTCCAGACATGCTCCACATACGACGCGCCGACATGAAGAAGCGACACATGTATGGCCGCCAGCGAGCAAAAGAGATGAGGTGTGTGTGTGTAAGAGAGAGAGAGGGAGAGATCAAAGTGTCGTTTGTCTTGTCGTGTGTTGGACGATGAAGACGGGGACGGGACTTGAGGCGAGGCCAGGAGAGAAAGCACCTTGTGAGGAAAAGCAAGCTTTCCTTGTAAGCAGAAGTTTCTGCAAGGATTTGCATTGAACGATTTGCGAAGATATGTCAGGGAAAGGCGACAGGTGCAGCAGCACTGTTTCTTCTTCTTCTTCGCTTTCGTCACTTGCATGGACTGGTTGCTTTTTCCATGTGTTGCATCTCGGAGCAGCAGCAACAGATGAATCTAGGAGACTGGCGGTGAATCTGCTTCTGCTGAACCTGCAAGAGAAGGATGAACACTTTTGTTGCCGCCACAACTCCTCCTCAAGTTGTTGGAATGGAAAGCCACAGCAGCAGCAGCAGCGACAATAATGACGACAAGCGGAAAGAAGAGGAGGAGGGGGAGGAGACTCCAGTTGCAGCAGGAAGTCACGTGACGACTCCTCCAGGGATTCAACCAAGTCTGGCTGTGAAATGCAAAAGGGATCGGTTGTGGAGAAGGAATTTCATCAGCAGCAGCGACAAGAACAAGAACAAGAACAAAAAGGCAAACAAGGATGCCAGCAACTGGGAGCAGCAGGTGGGAGATGAAGATTTGTTAGGAGATGTGGATGGTTGTTGCCGCCTGCCAAAGAGAATTTTCTGGAAGGGATCGTTGGACTCGCAGGGATGTCCACCTGCCTCAACTGAGGAAATCAAAGAGATCTTTTATCACAGCTTCATGGTCGGTCTTTTGAACTCTATACTACTCTGCCTAGTACTTTCCTTCGGTAATAAATATCATGGCAGCAGCTTGATGAGTATCACTGTTCTATTCCTGATCAACAAGAAGGTGATGATGATGATGATGATGATGAAGGTCTGAGACTCTCTGAGTGAGAGCTCAACAACACCTTCACATTGTTGCTGTGGAGATTTTCTCTGCAGCATTTCCATATATCTACTACATGTCAGTTACTCTACACCCACCTACAGATAAGTACAATAGGAATCTGAGCTTCAGCAGTTATGGGGTGAGGAGGAGGTGATTGTTGGTTGATCTTGTTGGTTTTTTTGAATGTATATCATTTTGGGTAACTGCAGATTCTGGGAGCTTATGCAAAGAACCTTGAAGAATTGACAAAGCTAATTAGAGAACACCACCCAACTTTCGATCCGCACGGGGTGGTTGAGTTTCAGCATCCACAGGAACATGGAGCATGCCCACCATACTTCATATACCTAAGCCATGAGAGGAAGGAGTTGGCAATGTACATTCGTGGCCTACAACTTCTACATCGGCAGGATTATGTCACCCTCATGAATAACCGTAAGGATGAGCAGGTGTGCCAGGTTCTTCTTCTTTTTTTTCTAACTAAAACCTTTTTTCCCCTATTGTTTTGAATTTGTTCTTATATTGAGCACTACTGCCAGAATCAGAATCTTGAACTGGTGGCTGTTAGAAGGATGATCCTCTCTCTGATGGAATCAATTCATGGTGGCATATGGTTGTTGTAGCCATTTGATGGAGGCTATGTGCATCATGGAATGTATCAACCTGCAGAGTGGAGTGCCAAGCATATTGCTCCAAGGCTCAAAGAGCTTCTATTAGCTAATAAGGGGTGTGCATTCCAACTATGCACATGTGAAAATTCAAATTGGTTGGATAAAGAAAAATCCATAATTGTGTGTAGCATGATCTGCTTGTATGTTCATTTAGGTTTCCTTGCAATTTCATCAGTCCCTTGTTTACACACTGAGGAGCAGGATTGCACTGCTCATTTGAAACCGTGCCTTTGACTTGTTATATTAAGTCAGGCTTTGAGTTTAGCTGTTAGATTTGCAGTTTCTTGATTCTCAATGAAGCCAAGGACAGTTGGAGGACAAAGACACAGAATCATAGATTTCAGCTATGTATCTGGAGGGATTTTAGCTGTTAGATTTTAGCAGTTTCTCGATTCTCCATGAAGCTGAGGATGGTAGAAGGACAAAGACAAAGAATCATAGATTTGTGCTACCTGAAATAACTGAGTTTTCGTAGTCTTCCAGAAATACGCTGTAATTCATTATGTGGTTATTTTTCTATAAGTAATCTGTATTTATGTGCACACTTGGTATGATTGGACAGGTATCGGTTTACCAATGTAGGGCATTCGTTAGGGGCAGGAGTTGCTCCCTTGTTCACAATTTTGCTTGTCAAGAATCCAGAGCTCATTGGTGGGATCAGTCCAGAACTGATTCATAGCTATGGATTTGCACCACCTCGAGTAATGTCCCTGGATCTTTCCATCAAGTATGCCGCTTACATCACCAGCTGTGTCTACCAGGCAAGTGCATGTGGATCTTCCTTCCAGCTTTTGACACTGAATCTGGGGGGTGTTATTTATCGTCTTCCTTTTTTACATCGGCTGGCCTTCAAATATGCTGATGTAGTAATCAAGTTCCATGCCATTTTCCTCAGTTCAGAGTTTGAAAAAGACATGCTTTTGTGTTCTTTTGGATTTGGACGCCGCAGGATGACTTTTTTCCAAGGGTTTCAACAAAGTCTATGAAGAGATTATTCATCTGCACATTTGCCTTGTGAGTTTGTATACATCAAGATTCTCAAGATGCAGCTCCTTACCTGATGATACCTCTCTATACAAAACAATCATCACTACTGTACAATTGTTGTCTCTTGTCTATGTACATTTATGTTCATGGGTTGATTTTCAGTTGGGTGAAGCGAGCTGAAATGAATGTATTCAAAGCAGGCAATGGGTATGCTGTTTTGTGCAGGACAGGGGTGGTTGTTTTTATCCTCTGGGTAAAGCAGGCATTCCAAATAACACATTCAGATGATCCTCGTCGCTTATATCCACCAGGAAAAATCTGCCACTTTGTATATAAGAAACCTGGACGGCCAGGTCATCACCCAATAAGAGCTCGCATAGTTCCATCATCTCAGGGACGGTTTGAGCGTCTAGTTCTCTCATCATCAGGGACTACCAAAAACCACTTTGTTTTGAGTCTGTGTGAGCATCTTAAAGTAAGGTCTTCGGTTCTCCTTTCACATGGCTATGTGCTTGAATGCAGAGTCCAACATTTTGCATTCTGCCATCAGTATCCTACTAGAGAGAAGTTTACATATATGAGAAGTGAATGTGTGATCATTGTGAAGAGACAAATGGTAGTCAATGACCAGCACCTTTAGGGTATAAGTTTACTCTGTGGACAGAATCATGAGTCAGGAGAAACTCTTCATTTCAACATTCAAAAAAGTTCCCTAGTCATGGTTTGTGCCTCCAGAACCAGGTGGTAATTTTGAAAGGTTGATATTCCTAATGCATGTTGATTTTACTCTTTGTATGTGGGCAGACGTATAATTGGCCAGAAGACCTGAAGGAGCCTTGGCTTGTTGACGTCCTGAGTACAAGGAAGGAAAAGGTATAAGTACAATGATCTCTGAGTCTTTGCTTCTGCAGATTTGCTGATGGAAGCAGTGTGTTTGACTAGGTTCTCCCTTTCTGGAAAACTGAAAACCAAATGGGAGTGGATTATTATGTGTAATGTAAAGACCTGTCCTCATTTACGCAGTGAACTAGTGAAAGAGCAGGTTTCAAGATCCTCTTAGATTCATGCCAAGTTTCGGCATTTACAAAAGTTTTTACTGGCTTGTTCTAACATTGCTGTGCCTACCCAACCTCTTTCAATACCAAATGTGAAACCAACCCTGAGAGACAAATCAATAATCTGTAAGCTGCTTTCCATCTATATGGAATAAGAGAATCCAAACTATTGCATCCATTACAAAGTGCTTGTTTAGGGACATGGCTGTTTTGACAGTCATGATCATTTCCTTGCACCTAAGCTAGCAGGTCACTGCTACACTTGTCACAAAGAGGAAATGTGATCAAGCACCTTGGCTGGTCCAGGGGGGTCACTCATGCACTTGGCACAAGCAGCACTTTGCTCTCAAGTGTACTTATCCAAGGTGCCTGTTGGAAAAGTACACAGCAGGCTTGGCCTGGCAACCCTACCAGAAGCAGGACCTGCACTGAGAGTAGGTGTCTCCTGAGTTGTCTTTACAAACCTCATACAATGCTCAGTACTTTTTGGGTTCTCCACGCCCTAGGATAGGACCCAATGCATAGGAGCTGTTGTTACTTCACTCAATAGCACTTTCTTCATTGCTCATGAACTTGACATGTGTGTGTCACCAGGGACATTGCTGTTGAGGTTCCAAAAACTACTGTGACCTGCTCCAACATTGATGGATACATGGCCCAGGTTTTGGCTTCTGGAGGACAAATTACTACCATAGCACACCACCTGTGGAAAATGCAACATCAACTCTCAAATTTCAGCTATGTTGACTCTCACATTTGAGCTCATCATTCGAAGGGCCTTGCAGGAAGAAGTGCTGCATGTTTGTGTTCTCATAGAAACCATAGTAATTCAATAAACATAGGATGCTGTGTGTGCTCTGTTCTGTCCCAAAATTGGGTTAGATTTCCATCATGTTTTAGGTTTTGTCAGCATCACCAAAAGAGGTTCCCAGAAGACGGTAATCAAATGAATGCAAATGAATGTTCTATTTTTCTCCCATAGTCTAGATCTTTGGAGGATTATCCAATGGTGCAGAGAAGAACATATTTGTTAGCTCATTCATAATGGAAACTTGCAGTTCCCTTATGACTTTGTTTTCAATGTTGGTTGCCTATTCTAATTTATCCTTTGAACAATCCACAAAAGGTGTGCTTGACAAAGTTTTCCCTAAATTCCACTACAATGACAATGTTCTACATAAAAGCAATTGAATTCGTGGAAACATTGTTGCGAAGAGAATGAATATGAGGGTAAAATCCATGCGGGAGATCTTGGGTGTATTGTTCCAAAATTTAGATTAAAGTTTTTTGTTGTTTGCTTTAAGTTGATTTGTCTTTGCCAAAGAATAATAGTCATATAATAAATGCTTGTTTGTAAGCATGGGTTCTTGAAACAAAATTCAAGAAAGAAAGTGATAGCTGAAATAAACTGATGTTGAAGACCTTAATAGCATTGATGTCAATCTCTCCATGCAAGTTAGAAACGGCTGCCGCCATGAACTAATAATCTAACATCTTTGATACTTGGAGTTGAATGAAAAGTTATGTTAAAGAACCATAAAATCCTAAACCCTAAAACTATGTGTTCAAATAGTTGCAATGTAATTTAAACTTGCCCACAGGATTTGCTTTTTCAAAAATTAAGGCATTCCCAAATACATACATTAGATATGTGTTTGGAGCATCTCCGCTCTTTAATATTTGATACTAATTCAACGAAACTTGGACTCTCAACCATTGTTGAATCACTTATTCATGAGCACAAAGAGCAATAAACTGAGGGTAAAATCATTGTACATTTTATATTATGTCTTGTGTTCTTAAGAATATGTATCCATAGATTTTCAATTTGGAATTTTTATTTTTAGTTTTCTAAAAAAACTTCACACAACTTGAATAGAAGGGTTTAGGGAATGTCAATTTTGTAATAAACACAATGTAAAAAGTACTTAAATGGTATGAAATCTTTTAAAGGACCCAAGCATTAAACCATGGGGGGAAAAAAAGGAATTTATCTTCATAATTTGGGTACTACTCCTTTTAAGCTTCTCTTTGGAAAAAATTCAAATGTGGTTTTTTATATGAAAAGTAACTATTATGGTTTGATATATAAAGAAAAATGTTGTTGCATACTTGGGCATTAGGAATTTTACATTTCTAACTAACAAAAAAATATTAATGATGTTTAATATAATTAATTGTTTTTAAATACACTAAGGAGTTCATTTTTGGGCTCTACCCCTTGGGGGACAGATTACTAAAGTTGAGGTGAATTTTTCACTAAATTGCATTATAATGTATTAGTCTTATGTATTTGAAACTTTGGGATATTGCATGATTGATGTTTAAAGACACATTGAAGGAATGGAATATGAGTTAAATTTATTGTGTTATGAATTTTTCAAGGTTCCAAAAATAATAGTTACATTTTAATTACATTTTCTTTTCTTTTTTTAATTATAAAAATTAATTATTTTCTTGAACTATCCTTTTGGAACCTTTTTAAATTTCTTATAACATCATGACTTGAAATTGGAAATGGAAAAGATATTAATTTCAATAACATGTAAATATCCATGTTTTAATTTAATTTCCAACTACACTAAATATGGACTTTGGTCTACCAAAAATGGGACAACTTAGTGTGTTTCCACCCAAATTTATCTAAATTCCAAAAAATTCATGTCCAAAACGATTTCATAAGAAAATTAATTAAATTTATACTTCCCTGTCATCTTGAAAATGGTTTGGAAACACATATTTTGAATTGCTTATGACACTTATAGGGGCTATCAATTTATTATTATTATTTATTGATAAATGAATTCATCATTACAAATTTTGAAATTGTGAGTCTATTGCACACCTTTTTTGTATTGTTACATTGCATGTCATAAAATTAAAATGTCGTCCATTTGAAATGTTTATATTGTTTTGATTTTATTTTCTTTCTTTCTTTCAAAAGTAAATGTAGTTAGAATTATTACATTGAGTCCCTTTATGCACCATAAACTTTCACACATAAAGGTGTAAGAAAACTACCTTGTTACAAGATTCAATGGTTATTCCAAGATATTCTCTTTTGCAAGTACCACATGAAACAAAGGATAGGGAATGAGTTGTTTAACAACAACAATGTTCTAATAGTTGCATGTTATGTGTTTATGTTTGAATGGATGTGTAGTGGGTATTATATTCATAGGGTGTTGATGGGTGGCATCATTGCAACAACCATATGTTTGGTGTAATTGATGCAAAGTTTGTGAGCTTTTTAATTATAAACATTGGTGAGGATGTGGATTTGTTGAACCTTTGATGCTACAATTTTTTGCATTATGTGTAGTGTGCAAAAGAATCTAGTTAGGTGGGCAGGGTAAATACAAAGCACTATTCACAAGCTTTTTGATGTTTTAAGTTTAATTTATTGTTGGGTACATGTTGTGAATGTGGTGAAGGGGTGAAATTTTTCATTTGGGCATCTTTTTTCATTTTAATGCACTCGATGCAAAGTCTATGAAAGGTTATAGTTTGTTGTCTTGCATTTATTGTTGTGATGTTGCAAATGGTAACGAACATTCAAAGGTCCTATGGAAAGTATCAATGGTTGGTTGAACATTTATTCTATGAGTTAATGAACCCCACGTAGTGAAGTGGGGAAACAAACCCCTCACATCCTTCATGAGGATTTTGAAGCTATTGGAGAAGAAAAATTTCCCAACTTGGTAATATAAGTCTTTCCTCCTCCCACTCTTGAAATGCCAAAAACTTAAGGATTGTTGTAGTCTTATGATGAAGTGTTATGCAACCTCTTGAAACTTTTGAAGGTGAACTACCTACCCTCATAGTTTTTGTGAACTCAGAAAATAACGATAACAAGTTGAGTGTGACTTGACAACAAGTTTGCAAATGTAGCCAAAGTCTAGGTGTTTTGAAAGCAAAGTTCAATTTACAATGATGTTTTTGTCGCCATATCGATTAATAGTGATATGGAAAACTACTATAATGTATGCAATCATGTGCAAAAAATGCAATAGCTATGTTGCGACAACAATTGGTGATTCATTGGTTGTAAGGGTCTTTGGGTAAGAAATACATGATATCCAATTTACGAAATGTCAATAATCATAATGGTTATCCAATCAAGTTATATGGTGAATATATGCAAGTAATATGTATTATTTTTGGTGCAAAATTTCATTTCAAGTGATGGATGTGAAGGTGTTTATAAAGGGTGTAACAAAATGGCAAAACACCTACAAGAATTATATGAGGAAGTGAAAATGACCACAGATAATTGGGATGTAGAAAATGCATGTGAATTATTGAAGGTAATTGGGTGCAAACGGACTAATAAGAACCACTAGTGCCCCCTTAGGTGATTGCTTTCGAAGGAATATTCTTGGAATATTTTCGAAAAAAGTCTTCAAAAAAATCTTTTAAAATTATTTGTATTATATTGTTAAGGTTTGTGTTAAAATTTTTGCTCAAAACATGTCATTTTCAAAGTTTTCTAAGTCCGTTTACAAGTCCTTTTACTATTTAAAAGCAATTGTTTCGAATCTTTTTACATTACTTTTGAAGGTCCAAATGTTAATGAAATAATTTCATATTTGATACATTTATAGAATAAGATATTAGATTTGATCCTGTGGAAATAAATTAAATTATTTTCAATTTTAAATTTTCCTTAAAATATTTTGGTGTAAAAAACACAAAATTAAGTAGTGGTTACGACTACTTTTGGCTTCTATTAGCATAATAGCATCCAACTATATATGATGCCTTCCAAAAATAATAGGAGCTAGGTGTAGAAGGCATTAAACATACAACCATGCTTAATATTTTGTCCCAACTCCACCTAACTTAAGTGATTTTGAAGAAGCAAAACGTCTCCTTTGTGAGGTTTCTTTTCTATTATAATTTATTTCATATTGTGTTTCATGGGCTGCATAAATAACATGGGTATCATCATTCATTCATGATTTGTGTTATTTTATATGTCAATTGTAATACAAAAGAAAACTTGTAAACAATTGGACATTGAAATGTTGCATTTAGGGTTTGTAGATTAAAAATGTGTTTGATAAATTTGTAACAAGACCTTTTCAACTATTGGTGGACAATATATTGAGACATATGGGAAACATTACACAACCATAGGCAAGCATGCTAAATAAACATTTCCCCTTGAAGTAAAAAAATCTCAAAATTCAAGATGATGCATTTAGTAATGGGCCTACAACATTGGTCAATGGTTACATTAGCATAAGATTTTTTGTCTCGAAGAAAATTTATCAAATCATTTTCTTTCCTTGTTAATTATAAATACTCTAAAAACTTTCATCTTGCATTACCTTTGAATGTGCCAAGTTGTATGGAAAAAATAAAATAAAATCACCTACTACAATGTTTTAGGCCTTAACATAATAATTCCTACTATCAAGGAAAGATCACTTAACAGAAAATGGACTTATGTGGGCAAACAATGAAAATGATCCTCTAGTAATGGAGTTGTTATTAAAAGTAGCAAACACATATAATGAATGTTTGTTGAATCTAAGACCATTTATGTCTTAAGACATTTTATCCAATGTGATGGTGGGAGAGAATATTGCTTTAAACTTGTTTTCCTTTACATAAAACCATATGAAATGGAAATTTTAGGTTTGTGTTTGGACAAGCTATCATTAAAAAAAATTTAGGGTCACATCAAAGTTCTATATTCTTGAAAACCAAAGATGGTGCATGTGGTAGAATTTGTGAAGTTCATAATGATCCCTTCTTCTATTATCTATTTCAAATTGTTTGGCTTGTTGAGTGGTTCATTGAATGGTGTTGTAACATAATGTTTTGGAACAAAAACCACATCTTGGTCCTTTAAGGTGGATAAAAAATGGCCATACATTCTTTGGTTTTTGGCATACAACTCATCCATGCTACCCCAAACTTAACAAATTTCATGCATCAACCTTTGATGAAGTATTTGATTGCCATAATAATCATCAAACCAATAAAGAATTGGAACCTCCAACATCAACAAATAAGAAAAATTGCAATGTTCTTCATGGTGTTATGATTGTGTGCACATTTTACATTCATAAAGAGCTTTGTCTTAAGACATCACACAAATTGCATGTGCACATTTGTGATGTGCTAAGTATGTTTGTATTATTATTTTGATGTTCTCCGATTATAGGGGGTTGTTACAAATTGTGGTGTTATTTTTGTTTTGTTCAATATGCCTAATATAACTCCAATGTGCTTGTGACTTGTTGGACAAATATAGATTTTGTTTTTTTCAAGCATGCTTTAAATTTTTAGATTGTCAAAGTTTTCTTATTAAATGTTTGTCTATTTGTGTTTTGCTTTCTTGTGGTTGTTTGTCAAAATTTTCATTTTCAAATATTGATTATTTAAAAATTTCTTTTCTTTGAAAGTTTTCATGTTGTGGTATTGCTTAAGTGAATCTTGCTCGTGCTTGGTTGTTTGTGAAAGTCATAACACAATGTAAAGTTTTTATTGATAGAATCATGATTGTTTGAGTTTTTATTTTTTAAGATTGTTAGTTAAGGTGAAAGAATAGTTAGGTGGACAATTTGGATTGTCATAGTTCTAGTTTTTCTAGATTGTAAATGAACTTAAAATGTAAAACCATATTGAACATTAACATTTTCAAGTTTTTAATTATCTACATTACAATATACTTTAGTCAAAATCATATTAAAAATTATGGATGAGTTCTAAGAAAAGAATGGACTCAAAATGGACTTTTGAAATGATGATGTTTGTCATGTAAAAAAATTGAAAAATGTGGACTTGCAAAATATGTTATGGTAGTAGTGTCAAAATAAAAATAAAAACATATGAATGTTCAACATGTGTATGTCAATTGTGGGTGTTAACATGAGGTTAGTTTTTACCTTAACCTACATGTTAGTGAAATTAAAGGGGCAACCTAGTAAAAAAAAATTATCGATAATAATTTTTATTACTATCTCCTTTGGGAGGTGATGCCCACTTGTTAGATGGGATTTAGGTTTGTAGGTAGAATTATCAATCCACACCTTTTAGAAGGTGGGGGGTTGGTAAGTCATCTACTTAGAAGGTAGGAGTAATTTTAGGAGGTAACCACCCCTAAATTAGATTAATGGGAGACTTTTTTGGGTGACCTTTAAGGGACTACCAATTAAGGGTCAAATTGATGCTCTCACAAGGTCCTTGATAGACTCAAATGTGAGTATGAAGTGAAAACAATAGAAAAGCAAGGAGTTGGGGACACGTTCCCTAGCTCGCAACACTTTAGGGGTAGAAGGGCATGCTAGAGCACTTAGATGGGACTAGGAAGAATGACAAGCATTTAATCACTCACACGGACATGCACAAAACCAAATAACAAGTTGGTTAGTGCATAATTAGGGCACTTTTGGTGCTAAGACGAGCCATGGGCAAACTTGGATTCACAAGACTCACCATGACCTGGACTTGGGGGAAGCCACCATCTTCCTCTTATAGTATACTTTGTGCCTCTCCACGAGGCCCACATCCAAATGACATTTTGTCTCGAAATGGGAGTCCTAAAATTCCCAAAGTTGGGATTCTTGTGATTTTGGGGCCCCATAACTATGTGTGCAAATCTTCGATTGATATGAGGTTTGAAGCAAAGTTGTAGCCCTCCTCAAGAGCTTTCCAATGGTATGTCGCACACCACCTACACGCAAGGAAATCAGGTCGATTCCCGAATTTGAATGGTCGAGAGTTAAATTGCCAATTTGACTTTTGACCTTTCTTTTGGCCATAACTTGTGTTTTAAGTGTCCAAATGGGGTCATGCGACCCCATTTTAGACATATAAGTTCCAATATCTTTCCGATGATATAAAGAAATTTTCAATCCATTGAGTTTTGACTCTTGTAATTGCTCTATGAAGATTTGGGAGTTCACCAAAACTCCAAACTCCCAAAGTGGAAGTTCCTTTGGGAGTGTGAGGGTTTATTCTCTCACACTTTCCTTCACTCTTGGGCTTCCTTTTGGCCCACAACCTTGCAAGCCCTTGCCTTGGTCAGGAACCCAAGGTTAGGGTTGCGACACAAATGATTCTTGGCAGAAAGGAACCGAGGGGGGGGGGAGGCAACCCCTATTTCTTTGGGGTGGTGTTCTTTTTTGTTGGTCTAGGAGGATTTGAAGGGCATTTTTATCTTTAGCTAATTTCCACTTTCTTTGTGACTCTC
>Ga0209208_10000036_pt1 | contig 129699 bp, 85 predicted proteins | sample S1TSphfallax_3_FD_187694 | JGI IMG/M metagenome (GOLD analysis project Ga0209208, IMG submission 187694) | Host-associated microbial communities from peat moss isolated from Minnesota, USA - S1T2_Fd - Sphagnum fallax MG (SPAdes) (version 2) | ecosystem: Host-associated > Plants > Peat moss >... | reverse complement strand
TATTATGGAATATAATTCTTATTAAATAACTTTGGAAGATTCCTTCCAAATTATTATGCCATATTACTTTTGAATTTGGTGCCAAATTGTTACAAATTTAATTAGAATTCCTAATGATCTAATGGCCACCAAGTCATTACTAGCATAATTCCATGGAGATTCAACTATGTAGTGGCCATTAGATTGACGTTAATTTAATTCCTCAATAACGATATGGTGGCCACCAGATCATTACAGAGTTGTTAATCCAAGACATAATTATTTGGTGGTTGCCATATAGTGTCCAACATCAGTCCTCAATGACATGGTGATCTAATGGCCATCAAATCGATACTTGTAACACTCCTTGAAGGAATGATGATTTGGTGCCACTAGATTGTTACCAAGATAACTCCTAAAGGACTCAATGATTTGGTGGCCCCTAGATCATTAAAATTGAGATTCAATGTGGATAAAAGTATTTGGTAGCCACAAGATCCAAAAAAGGATAATTAATCATATATAAAACAATTTGGTGGCCATCAAATCATTTTTCAAGTCACTAATAAAAGAAAAAATGATCTATGGCCACCAGATCATGATATGAGTCACTTTTCAAATACAAAACGATTTAATGGCCACTAGATCATTGCAAAGGTTACTAATTGAAATTGGATTGTCACCTCCTTCATTATTCATGAAAATAATGATCTGGTGGCCACCAGATTGATTTGATTACAATGGACGACAATAATCATCTAGTGGTCACTAGATTGTTATGTATCCAAGCTCATACTACTAAAATAATAAACTGTTTGAAGCATATAAATCCAGTTAAAGTGTAACATGATTCCTCATTTAGTGGCCACCAAATTGTTTCTTCTAGATTTGGGTACAAAAAACAATCTAGTGGCCACCATATCATTTCAAATCTATGGAAATGTTATGGGACATCTAGTGGCTGCTTGATCGTTTATCCTCTGTGGAGATATGGTAGCTTAATGAATAGGGGGTCAAAACCTATAATTAAAAGCCAAAGGGGTTACTTTGGAAAATAACTACAAGTTTTTTTTCCTAGAAAAAACTTTTACATGCAAATGAAGCTTTAAATGAATTTTTTTGTAACTTGTTTTAAAAGATATTTTAATGTTTGCCAATGCATCACAACTTTTTTGTTAATCATTATTGAATAAATATGAATTTTTAAAAGTGTGCAAATTCTTTACAAATTAAATGTTTCATCTTGAAAAATGATCAAAATTTTAAGTCGTCAATAAAAATAAAAATTTCACATTCTTTAATTTTGTTATACTCTAAGCTATAACTTTTTTCATACATCATGTACATTATAACCCATTTATATGTGGTAAAAGATTTTTGAAGTTCTAAAATGATGAAATAATTTTGAAACATTTTTCGAATTTTTAAAGTTTAAAAATTCCACATTTTTAAAAGTATGAGTGTTTTTAAAATGTAGTTAATATGTTTTTATCATCTATATTTTTTTCAATGAATTTTTAAAAATTATATGAGTCCTTTTGATAGTCCTTTGCAAAATTGGTTCCATTTAACGTAGTAGGTGCACATTTTCAAATGTTTTAAATTAAAACCAAACTTAAAATTAGATCAAATGATTTTTTACTTTAAGTTCCTTGACATTCATATGAAGGAAAAAAAGACTAATTTTCCATGATTACTATGGTTTTAAATGGTAATAAAAAGATAAATGTTTAATTTTGACTAATTATGCCTAACAAGTGACAATCTTTTTGTCTCTTGGTTACATGTTTTAACCCTGGGGATAGGAAATATTGCCACTTGGTGGTTGCCAAATTGTCTCCTTTATTTTTTTATTGTTCAAGTAGTTCACTCGTCCATGTTGCAATGACCTTCATACTCACCTTTTCACCAAAATCCTTGGGGAGAAACTAGGGTACAATGAAGAATTTGAGAATGCCAATGTTGGCATTTGGATGCTAGACAAGGAGGTAAACATGTGGGGTATTGAGCTGACATGGAAACACCACATATTGAGTGGTGCTTCCAATTTAAGAAATGGATGGACATTGACAACGTGAAATATGTGCATGTTGTCAACCTCAAGACCTACAAGGATGATTCATAGAAGGTGGTGCTCTTCCTTTCAATTCTATTTTCTATGTCACAAGTCAAGATTGTTTGCAAGATTTCAAAGATGGATGATAGCTTGCACGTGAAGAGTTGTGAGAGAGGAAAGTTCAAGGTTGCAAAGTTCCCCAATAGGACAATTAGGTTAATACACCACATGTGGGACAAGATGGTGACTATGATAGTCATCAAGAAAGATAACAAAATGGTGACAACTTTTACAACACTTAAATAGACGTTAAGGGCTCTTTAGTGATTCGATTTTTTTATTGTGGGTGGACAACATACAATCCAAGCTATCAAGGTAAATTTCATACTATAGTTTTTTATTGTTGATTCCCCACCTACTGTGAACCATACCAACATAGCCATGTGCAGTAGTTTCAATTTTTAAGAATTGCATTAGGGATATTCAAGTGTGGTAAAGCTATTCGGGGTTTTTAGCAACTTCATGTTAGAATTGATGAGTGCACATGGTTGCGTGGGGGGGTTGTTTTCTTTTTTCTTCCAAAATTTAATATTGGATGAATAAAATGTTGGGTTAATTTTTTTCTTCAACAAAAAGTTGGTAATCATAGTTATAGAACCTTAGTAGCATATATAGGGGTGAAAAATCTCTAGAGGGTTGGAGATAAAAGCAAACACCGAAATTCATAATGTTAAACAAAACATTGGTCTTATTTTAGTATTTAGTGGGTAGTGAGGATGTTTAAGATTCGTGAAGTAATTGAGGGGGTGTCACTAAAGAGTCCAATGGAGATACAATAATCTTCAAACATTATAAGCATAAGATTGATTTGAAACAACTTAATGATTAAATAAATAGTGTGATAGGGTGACAATGGCAACATGAATTTCATAATGAATGAAACATTTATTCAGATTATGGATAAGCTCAACGAGGAGCTACAATTACATGTTGAGCCATGGGTTATGCCATAGTGATAATTCATAACTGCAGGAAATATAGGATGAAATAGTCTGCCTTATTATAAAGAGGTAGTCAACGAATCAAATTGCGCAACTAATGGTAGTTTCCAACATCGGGAATTGAAGACCATGCGAAGATAGAAGTGTCTTTAGTTTCATAACAACCTTCACATATAATTTCAGGTTTATTACCGGAAGTGGGTCAATTTGCAACAAAATCACCAAGGTGCAAAAGTTCAGAGAAATGAAATAATACTAAGTTTGAGGGGGTTCAACTTTAAGATGAGAGCACACTTCTTGCAGTTCAAGATCTTCATCACAAGGATGTTGCATCAATGATAAATCTAGGGATGATTCTGGAAGTAGTTTTTCATTCACTTGTTCAGTTTGAGGCCCATAAGAAGTGGTCATGTGCGATGCCATGAATTCAAAGAAAGGGAAAAAAGGGCCACCAAACATTGGAACCTTTTAAAGACCACCAAAGCATTGGAACCTTCCATTGGCTTCCAAGCATTGGAACCTTCCATGGGCCACCAAGTTGGGGTCTTCTTTCACCTCCTTCTCTTTTTCTTTAAAGGCGCGAATTTGGGTCATTTGGGTCTCTATTTTCCAGACATAACTTTCGATTTAAATCTTTTAAAAATTTGTTCCTACAACTTTCGTTAAGAGGGAGAATGATTAGTCTAAATAGGGGGTGGAAAGAGGAAGAATAAGTTAGATGATTATGGTACTTTTGAAAGAATGGAAGTGAGTAAGGATAGTTTTGGGAGTTTGAAATATTAAAGAAATTGCACAAGACCTTTTGAGTTTTGTAGCACAACTTTTTATTGATTTGGGTGCAAAACTTGGAATTTGGTAGGTACATGCGCCTTGTAGTTAGCTTTTCAATGAGCTAAGGCAAGCTAGATTTGAATAACGTATGTGATAGGAACAATATTTTGAGTGATCGGAGGTTTGCTACCAAGTTGAACTTCCTATTTTCGTGAAACCCTTTTGGGTTTTGTAGCACAACTTTTTATTAATTTGGGTGCAGAGCTTGGAATTTAGTAGGTACATGTGCCTTTTAGTTAACTTTATAATGGGCTAATGCAGGTTAGATTTGAATAATGTATATTATAGGATAATATTTTAAGTGATTAGAGCTTTGCTACCAAGTTGAACTTCCTACCTTCGTGAAACCCTTTCAGGTTTTATAACACAACTTTTTACTGATTTGGGTGTAGAGCTTGGAATTTGGTAAGTAGATGCACCTTGTAGTTAACTTTTTAATGAACTAAAACAAATTAAATTTGGATAACGTATGTGATAAGAATAATATTTTAAATGACTGGAGGTCTACTACCAAGTTGAACATGGTGTCAAATCCTTAAAAGTTGGTTTAAGTCAGTGACAATTTAACATAAAATTCTAGGATTTGGGGTGCTTAAACTTTAAAAATAAATCTATTAATTCCAAATCATAATTGATGCATAGGAGGCAAATTATTTGGTTTTAACTATAAACGCAGCTTAACATCTAAAGATACATTTTGCATCTTTCTTTCACTAGTAGCATATGTACCTCCAAGTATAATCACTTCATAAAACTAGAAGTAAAAGGACAAAAAGTCGCCTCACACCCACTACTCTAGTTATTTTGTTCAATTCCTCTGAGCTAATTCGTTAATTTATTTCCTCAGGACATATTTGTGATGGAAGGTGTCAACGATGACATACACGAGGGATTCTAAGCCTTTGGTATCATAGTTTTCTAGAATGTTGACTTATAAAACTTTAAAAGTTCTCGTCAATTCTCAACAATCCAAATATGTTGAAAATTTTGGTCCTTTCATATAAGGAGAATCTCCAACATGCATGAAAAATATGGATTGAATTTGGCTAACCAAGCCCAAAACTTGGACAAGACAAGAAGAAAACTCAAGCATACAAGGTAAGGTTTTTCGAAAATCATTTTTTCACGAAATCAATGTTGAATGAATGCTTGAAGAATTGGAAATGATCAAACATGTTTTATTGGTTTTTTGGAAAGCTTTAAGGTGTCCTTCACAACTATGTTCATAGTTTGATCTATGATGGGCAACTCATGAAAAGGAATTGGTGTGTTGTTTCAAGACTTGGTAACACTGCTTGAGGACGCATAAGACCAAAGTCTTCATGGACATCTCCTAAAATATTTTGAAACTCAACCAAAGGCCTTAGCAAAACATCTAAGATGACACGATATGTTGGCCCTAGGGAGGTCACTTCCATTTGCTTCCTTGGGTTTAGAATCTACCATAATCATATGTATCTTCTTTCATGCAAGAAATATATTTGCAGAAGAGCCATGGATTTGTTAATAATTATCAGATTTGTGACATGGCAAGGTTGTTGATATTAGAGAATCATTTCCACCCAATTTTTTGGTCAAGAGATTTTCGATCATGTAATGAACATTGACAATTAAAATATGGAAGAACCAGGACAATGAGGTTCTTTGAGATAGTATAAACAAAAACTCATGAAGTCTACCCATCCTAGATACTTAGGTTTTTAAAATTGGGGTGAAGTATGAGACCCAGAACTATAGTTCTTTAAAAAATCAAATAACCACATCACATTAATATGTACCAACGTTGGGCAGTTCTTGACTTATATGAAGAACTGCTGGTTCTGGTTTTAAAAAATAAATTAGAATGGATCCAGTTTTGGTTTTGTTTCTCACATAATGGAATTTGGAATCCAGTTCTGCGTCCATTTCTTAAAAAAAAATCAAGTTTTCCTTTCATTTATAGTTCTGAAAATCAGACCTAGTTCTAGGTAACCTGGACCAAAAGTGGTAGTTAACTACCAGTCAACCTTTGGTTACCCCCACAATTTTAATCTTTTTCTCAATTTTTTTTTCATAAACCTCATTTGCAGTTCCACAGATAAATAGACCTGGGAATCCAGTTCTGGTTCTGGAATCAATTCCAAAAATCAAACTTAATTCCAATTCAAGTTTTACTAATTGGAGTGGAACCAACAGTTCGAAGCTGCCAAACTGGGTATTTTGCAACTTGCCAAAACAAATGGTTGTGACTCATACAAACTATATTTTTGAAAAAAGGCGCCCAAAGTTGCCATATTTTGAGGGAAGAAAATCATTGAGGATAGTGGTTTGCACTTAGGTTATGAGTGGTTCTAACCTGTTGGCCAGTTATTGTTTTTTTTTAATAACCACTGCTTAGTTTATTTTTGAAAATTTATCAAGGGCCACATAGGTAATCAATATCAATATAAAAAAAAATGGGTAATAACTATTGGTTATTCATTAGGGTAGATTTTCAAGTACTCAGTTGAGAACTTCCAGTTAACTTGCCAGCTATACACTGGTTATAGGGATTCAAAAAATTAAAATTAAAAAAATCATTTTTTCCTGTTTTAGAATTAATTGTATTATTGTCTAAAGATTGATAACTTACCTAGATGATAATTGGGTCATCCAGGCAAGTTATTAGATTTAAAAAATTCAATACCATGTGCTTATCAATTTAACTGGTTGTAAAAAATCAATAACTCACTGGCAAGTTATTAATAACCGGTTTGATAACCGGGTCAAAACTCAATACCTGGGCCACACTGGTGCTTACTAGGTATCAGATCAATCCTCCTCTTGTCGGAGCTGACCATCCTCCATGCCAGGTGCATGGTTGTTTCAAGGGCTTCAGTGACCCAGCACCCACCACTACACCATCCAAAAAAATCTCGTTTTGGGATTTTTTGAATGGGATGAAACCCGAACCCAACCCCAGGACAAGGTCCTGGGTTCATAATTTTTTTTCTTCCCCCTCCCCCTCCCTACCTACCTCCTCCCTACCTACCTCCTACGTCTTGCTTTTCCCTTCCTTCCTCTTTCCCCGCTCATAATTTCTTTTTCTTTCTTTGGAACCTCTCCATTCTTCTTTCTTTGGTTTTCCTTGTTTTTTTACTTTGTTCTTATTTCTATTTTATGTTTTGTGTAGCTTTGTTTAATGTCTTTGTGATCTCTTTGTTTTTTTTTTTTCTCTTTTTTTAAATTTTTTCTATCTTGGGTCTTTGCATGTGGCATGGGTCTTTTTTATCTTATTTGAGGTGTTTGTGGTCTCTTTATTCTTTTTTTGGTCTTGTTTTTTCTTTTGTGTTTGTGTGTGTGTGTCTTGAGTTGTGTGTGTGTGGAGCTGTGGAAGAGGAGGACAAAAGCAACCAAAAGGGAAGAGAGAGAAGAAGGGGAAGAGCAACATGAGGAGCAACTAGAAGAGGTGAGTCTCTTGCAGTCCAGACCCTGTAAACCAACAATGGTAGTTTTTTTGGCTTTCAGTTTTTATTCCTGTTTTTTTCTGGTTTGTTTGATACCTTTTTTTCTGGCATTTCAAAAAATTTGAATTTTTTTTTCTTTCTTTCTCTTTTTTTCCTGTTTTTTTATATTTTATTATCGGTAATTTTTAAAATTCTGGTTTTATATTTCTTTTTTAATTTTTTGTACCTTTTAAAAAATTTAGTTCTATCTTGTTCATTTTTTGTTTCTGTTTTTGTTTCTGGTTTTTTTTTGGTTTTCTTAATATTGGTTTTTTGGGGTTTTTAAATTTCTATTTTCTTGGATTTCCCCCCCTTTTTTCTCTTTTTTCTTATTTTTTATTTTCAGTTTTTTTGAATTTCTGTACTTGTAAAAAATTCTGGTTTTATATTTCTGGTATTATTTATTGTTACATTTTTTTTTCATTTTCTGTAAATTAAAAAAATAAATTTCTACCTTGTTTCTTTTCTTTTCTTTCTTTTTGTTGGGTTTCTTAATTATTATTTTTGGAGTTTTAAGAAATCTATTTTCTTAGATTTTTTCTATTTTTTTTCTTGTTTTTTTATTCTTTGATTATTTTTTTGTACTTCTTGAAAATTTTGGTTTTATATTTCTTGTTTTATTTCTGGTTTTCATTTTCTGTACTTCTTAAAATATATATTTCTCTTTTGTTTCTTTTTTTAAGAATTTGAAATGGTTTTTTAATAAATTTCTGGGGGTTTGAAAATTTCTATTTTTTTGGTTCTTTTTCTTTCTTTTTCAATATTTGTTGTTTCTTTTGTTTTTTATGCTTTCCTTATTTTTATTTTTTGTGTTTTTTTGTCATTTTTGAAAATCTTATTTATCTCTATTTTTTCCTGCTGGTTTTTTTTCCCCTTCTTTTGGCTTTCTCAATACTGTTTTTGGGGTTTTAAATTTTAATTATTCTTTTTTGTTTTTGTTTTGTGTGTTGTGGGAAAAGGGCCTTTGTGTGTTGAGCAATTGCTTGAACAAAGACCCACACCACATGCGAATGGCATCACTTTTGAAATGATGGACTATGAATAAAATCAACACCAATGCTCACATTGGTAAGAGTCACTACTTCCAAGTTGTTCACTCTATTTTGCATTCCAACATGGGGTGTGAGGTATCTTCCCCATGTAATGACCAAATTAAAGAGGGATGAGAAACTTGTCAGTTTAATTTGAGTTAGTAAGGTCTCTTATGCAAAGGGCTTTATAGATGTTTGGGATTGTCAAAATTGAACAAGAACTTCATCCAGAAAGGTGTGAAAAAAAGGAGATCATTTGACTTGTGAATCACCATGAATTGGAAATGATTCATGGTTGGTAAGTTCCATCACATTCAATTTTCACTTCAAATTTGCATTGTGCTTCAAACATGTGTTTCCAAAATTACTCATTGGTTTGTGTGTATGTCCACTTTAGGATTTGAAGTATCACCAATGAAGCTTTCATAGTTGATTTGGTGAAGATAATTTTGGCAAACTAGCAATTACACACTTAACAATATGTTCAATTTGCACAAAATACAGTGGCACACTATCAAAGTGCAAATGGATTATCATTGAAATATATTAGTAAGAATTCTAGTGAGAATGAGGTTGAGAGCAATTAGCTTGACATTCCATTTTGTACAATGTGTATGGCATTCATGAATGTTTTCATGCCACATTGTATAGATTAATTTAGCCTCCATGGATATAGCCCATTGGCATTGGAAACAGATGTATATAAAGACACTTACTTATAAAATTTTGAATTTTATTTGTATAAAAACATGGTTATTAAGATCCATATATAGTGTATGTGGATCTATGTGGATCTTGCATTAATTAGATGTGTTGCTAGTACATGAAGATATTATAATTGTGTTCCAAACATTTTTGGAAGTTGCATTAAAGCCTAAAGGCATGATTTTGTGCAATACTCTCATCATAAAAACAATCCCTTATTTCATAGTTAAAATTTTGAGATAGTTATATATGCATGCTGATGGTATTACATTTACACAAGTTTACTATATAATACCCTTGGGACAACACATAAGATATATTCCATCAACCTTCTCTAAAACTTAATATACCCATAATGATATTGCATAGGCTTTGATCATTTTTTGGTCCATGCAATACCCTAAACCTTAAACTTAACCTTAATACACCCAAGATGGTACTGTATAACCCCAATAGGAATAGGGTAAACCATATAAGGGTATTGCAATTGAAGTAGGTTTTTTTACCTTAGTATTATGTGAGGCCACAATTAAATATTGGTTAACACCCATATTAAGGCATTGCATGTAAGATCAACATAAGTTATTTCCAATATGTCTTCAAGATATTGCATTGTTGAAATAGATAAAATGAAATAATTTCAATTGGCTTAAAGGTATTGTGAAACACCAAAATGATCCAAAAGATATGCAATATCTTAATGAGGGTAATGTAAATGTGAATATGGTTGGATATTATATTTGTATTTTGTGGGGTATTGCATCACCTTAATGAAAATAATGCATGTGTGAATTGGTTGGATATGATATTGTCAATGTGTCCATAAGTTATTGTATTATTCAATTAGATGATATGAAATATAACCTAAGCATGAGGGTATTTCATAAGACCAAAATAATCTAGTAATTGCATTTTTGAATAAAATGAGGTGAAATATATTATCTTGGGCATGAGTATTGCATAACAACAAAATAATCCATTGCATATGCATTACTTTGATGAAGGCAATGCATGTGTGAATTGGGTTGGCTATTATATTGTCAATGTGTCCATAAGGTATTACACAAGTGAAATAAATGAGATAAAATAGTTACAACTAGGCCTACTTTTTTATTGCAAAACAATAAAAGGATTTAGTGCATTTGCATTACCTTGATGAAGGTAATGCATATGGGCATTAGGTTGGATATGTTATTTCCAATGTGTTTTTGGGGTATTGCATTGTTCAATTAGTTGAGATGAAAGTAGTTTAATAGGATTGAAGGTATTGCATTGCAGTAAATTTGTTCTGCTCATGCATTAGTCTGATGTAGGTATTGAAAAAAGAAATAAGGTGCAATATGATAATTTTTCTTTGCCTAATAGTATTGCATTTCAAAAAAAATCATCTAGTGGGTGTGCATTACCATTATGAAGGCAATGTGATGATTAAATAATTTTGCAAGTTGTGCTAAAGGTATGACATGAGTTCAAAATCTAATATTGTGAGGAAGTTCAATAAGGGTATTGCAAGAACAATTACATTAGTGGATTGATGTGGCTTGAGTAAATATATCAAGTTCATTTGCAATACCTTCATATGTGATTTAATTGTTGAGATTTTTATAGGGCTACAAAAAAAAAATCTAGTTTAGTTGCAATACCTTTAATTGGGTTATTGCAACATTGTTTTCCATAGTCATAAAGTTACATGGTCTAGTAGGTAGGTAGGTAGGAAGGAAAATGAAGCAACCTACCTAGTATATTGTAATACCTTCATTGACCTGTATTGTCACTACCTTGGTGGAGACTTAGTGTGTAGATACGTAGGTAAACAGGTTGATGGAAAAGTAGGTAGATGGGAGGGTAGGTGAGCAGGGAGGTAGGTAGGTGGGGGAGGGAGGAGGCCAGGGTGCATAGGTATTAGTCTAAATGTAGGTAGGTAGGTGAGACCTGGGCGGGCGTGGGGGGTGAGGAAAAAAGAAGTTCCCAGAAAAACACCAACCTGGGCTGAAGAAAGGAAAAAAAAAAGGGTCAACTTGAGTTCGCCACCTTGGTTAGCCCAGGGACAGGGAGGGACGAAAAAGGTACACCTATGAGTGCACCATCCATCCACATTGGTGCACTGGTGGGTGCTGGTTCACTCTGGCCTGTTTCAAGTATAACAAGGGGTGTGTCACACTGTGGCCTTGCCATTTACATTAAAAAGTATCTTAAGGCAAAAGAAGAGTTATGAAAATTCAAATATTTCATGATGCAAGAATATGATCTTCAAAAAAATCCTCTAAAAGAAACCAAAATCCTTCAAGATATCATAACTCTATAACTAATCTCAAGTTTCAACACAAGCCAAAATATCATCTTTCAAAAATCCTTGTATAAAAATAGACTTATTATTACATAGGGGCCTATAAAAATCCCTTAAGCTACTATACTCTATAATGAAGCTAAACACAATATCCTTGCCTTGCTAGGAAGGCCAACAAATAAAATAATGTGTTGATTTCCCTTCAGGTCCACTTGATTGCGGGACTGGGCAATTGGACAGAAGATATCATGAATGTCAACAGATGCAAGAAAGTGAGTAGTGCGGACAGGGCTTTGCTTCCAGAAATAAAGGCATATGGTCCTGTCTAGTGTTGTACTGATATGTATGGTGCAACCTTGATATATGGTACTGGTATCAATACTGGTATTGAAGAGCCTACCAGTTGGGTATGACCTGAGGCAATACCAACCTTTTTATACCAGTAACAATTTTGTATGGGCACTGAGGTAATACCAGATATATACTTGCCATATCATATATACATGAAAAAATGCACTAAAGTCACCAGATCTCAAGGATTGTATCTTCTGGAATTGTCACATTTAGACAATAGGTTCTAGTAGGACACCAAAATATAGCAGTATTCTTAAAATTCTCTACCTGCCTCTCCAACCTGTAGCCAGATTTGGCTAATTCCTCTTGGGGGTCATAGCTAAGGTAGAACCACCCATCACCAAACATGTACCTATCACTGATTACTTTTCAATATTTTTCTAATTCCTTGGCCAAATTGAGTGATTTTTGTGTCATTGCATGCACAAACTGGAGTGCTACAAATGTTCTTTGAGTGTCAGAAGTAAAGGACCAACGCAGCAAACACAGGAAGATGATGAGTGATAGTTTGCTTCAATTCTTTTGAAAAAATAGCTATAGACCCCTCTCCAGTTCCAGCCTCGTATCTCCTCATTTTTAGTCCGTTTTGAGTGATTTAAAACCTGATGGGTGCACCAACTAGGGCTTTACAAAACTTTTTTCTATTGCAGAGGGAAAGATGCAACGAATGAAAGATCTTAAGCTCAAAATCCTAATCTGTTTTAAGCCACCCATCACCGAACACCAAACCCCCTTACACCAGACACTTCATATCTTGTCCATTCCTTTACTGAATTGAGAGATTTTTATGGCGTTGGAAGCACTAGGTGCTGGACTAAAGTGTTCTTTGAGCTTCAGAATCAAAGGAACAATGTGAGGATTCAACCTCGTTTGAGTTCTTAAGTGTTTACTCACCAGCCTATCTATCCTAGTGCTACCACATCATAAAAATAAATAAACAAACCCTAAACCCTAAACCCTAAACCATACTACAAATGCTTAGTGTATGCATTTGTAATCACAAATTGAATACCCAAGACTTCAATGTAGTTTTCTTTCATTGAAGCAGATAATTTGTGTAACCAGCAACTTTCATCACTAAGTGGCAGCCCCATCCTCTTTGCAGCTCCTGTTGATATGGGGTGGATATGATAACAGAGCCCTCTAAGCAGTAGGGTTGAAGCAAGGTGTGGCAAGATGCATCTGCAATAGGCATGATGTGTGTGTCTTTTCTACCAGACCAGAGTTCTTATGATGTCAAGTTTATGAAGTTTTGGAGATGTCATCACCGGACTCTCACAATCACTAATTCAAGAGACATGCTTACATGAAAATTTCTGGTTCCTTGTTAATCTGAACCAGTGTTGGCCAAGCATCAACTTTTGAACAAACCAGCTTGTACTGGTATCATATAATTTACACAACTTGCTTCCAGCCTGAAACTGGTATTAAAATGTTCTAGAGCTTTTAGGGCATCATATGAGCCTCATCCCTATCATCCTGATAATTGGACATGTCCTTGAGCTTTGGTTTAAATTGAGATATTATTCAGTGTAGATGTTTGATAATTATCATTGTGGATGTCAAAATTGGACATAAGGAAAACACATTTCATTCAAAATTGTTGCTTAAAGCTTGCACCCAATGTCAACAACACAAATTTTCCATGCATCCTAGTGCAATCCATTGTATTTTGAAATGTGTAAAGGTGAATTGAAGCATGAGAAACAAGAATAAAAAGCATAAAGGTAAATGCAAATAAGAATCAAGAAATGTAATACATTCAAATGTTATGTATCAAAATGGATGGAAATTGATTGACATCTTGATTCATGTTGTAAATATAAAATATTTTAAAAATGCAAGCCAAAAATCTTTTAAAATATTATTGTATATGCTAAAATGCATTTCAATAAATAAATAATTTGTCATAGGGGTGCCAAATTTGTTAAGGTACAATAATATAAGGGTTCAAGACTGATTTTGGCTAGGTGTGTGACTATACCAAGTATTGAGACCAATATAACCCTGGTACTAAACTTGCATTGTCTTAAGTCCCTACCAAGCAAGTCTTGGTATGAGGCTAATCTTGTTTCAAGTTACACTAATTTTGTTGGTTCTTTGATACTAGGACCTTTAGCAAGTTTCCAACCTAGTATCTACTTATGAAATGTGTGAACCATTAAAAAGGAATGGTAGTTTTTCTCACACAAACGGTTGTGGCTCATTATATATATGAGAGGGAAACTTTTTGGCTGATCTGTTACAATGTGCATTAGAGTTAACCATAAAGTAAGGAAAACACAGCACCGGAACCGTGAGTTTGGTCATATACAGGGTAAGATTTTCAAAAAACCCTGCCAAAAAGTACAATAGTATTCAAGGGGCGGGGTGAAACTCAGAAAACCATCAATTTTGAGTAAACTGAGTTTCATCCTGTCTTTCCTTTTCCGTGAGCGCCTCCACTGCTGCTACATACATTTTCACCACTCCTACCTCTGCAACTACTATAGCTAGTCTCAATCCTTGTGCATTAGATGCTGAGTTTCAGCATTTCATACTGAGATGTAAATATTTTCCTTATTTTGCAGATACCACTGAAAGAGGGGATAGGGGGTAAAAATAGACCTACTACCTAGGGGCCAAAATCCCTTAAGCTGCTATATTGTATAATGAATCTGAAGACAAACCCTAAACCCTAAATCCTTGCCTTGGTAGGCAAGGCCAACATTGAACAGCAATGTATCCTACCAGATGAGCAAGGATGCCTACAATGGGGATAGTAGAGGATAACTCATACATGAGGGGCTGATTCATACTTGGCATTGCCATTTTGTACATTCACGAGTGTTGAGAACCATGAGCTGCTGCATGTTTAGGGCACCTTTCATTGGCCCACTGTAGGTACAGATGGACCCAGTTTGACCATAGACCCAAAACCTAAGAAATACTAGACCGTATGACCTAGCGCTTTTGCCTTCAGGAGCTATAGGTGACCTGGAAAAAGTCTAATTTAAAATTTTAAAAATTGGCAACGCTTGCATTAGGGCTATCTATGAGGCGGTGCCTTGTTGTAAGGAACTTAAAGAACAGATGTTCTCACAGGAAGTCATGACAGATGTGTTGTCATCCTCTAAATGACATCACAGGTGCACTTCCATTTTATTCAGGCTTGCATGTGGTCAATGGAGGAGGAGCAGAGCTAGTCTACAGCTAGGGGAAAAGATCATGTAATGGCAAGCAATTGTTGAAGCAAATTATGTAGTTACAATAGAGTTACCCGTAAAGTAAGACAAACAAAGTCCGAGAACCCTGAGTTTGGTCGTACACAAGGTGAGATCAAAAAATAACCTGCAAAAAAGTACATTAGCATTAAAGGGGGGGGGGGGAGGTGTGAAACTCAGAAAACCATTAATTTTGGTAGTAAACTGAGTTTCATCCTGTCTTTCCTTTTTCCTGAGCGCCTCCACTGTTGCTACATATATTTCCACTGCTCCCACTTGTACAAGTACTATAATTAGTCTCAAACCTTGCGCATTAAATGCTGAGTTTCAGCATTTCATACTGAGATTTATTAAAATGTCTTTACTTTGCAGATACTACTGAAAGAGGGGATAGGGGGTGAAAAGAGGCCCAAAGACAGGGTGAAGATAGGGTTACTTTACAGATAATTCCAATGAGCAAATGGAAATTTAAAAGGAGTCTTTAGCATAACGTAACGCTCCATGGTGGGGCATCTCCAAAAGAAAGGGGCCTAGCATTTTAGGATTCGGCGACAGCCAAGTCCAACACAACTCTTTTGGATTGTCCCTTCCCCAGAGATTGTCACTCATTGTAAATCATGAGGCTAAGGTTATGATGAAAGTAAATGGAAGTAGATCACAAGCTTTACGAAGGGGAGGGATCTTAAGCCTACCAAAGATACCTCTCACCCTTAAGGAGTAGGCATAACATACATCCTTTCTTCTAGAAGGGATATTCACATATTAAGGTGCCCTCCAAATACACTAAAAAATTTCTTCAAGAGTTTCCACAAAGGTATACAGCTTATTGATCTTTCCAAATTCTCCCAGCAGGTGATTCCAGGGTAGCTGAGAATTGCACCTGAGAACAATTGTTTTTGCAAAGTTGATTATAAAGTTAAAAGTGAAGCATTTGGTTTGCCTTGCAATATCATTTGCTTCCATTGTCATGACAATTACAATGTCAACAAGCCTCATCTCAAGGACCACATTACCATGTGGAAGTTGGAGACGTCTAGGGCTGGTTAGGAAGGTAAAATGAAGGCTTCCGTATGCTCTTTGTGAAGATGGCTTTACAATGTTGTTGGTTTGTTTCAACAAAGAACAAGTATATCAAGAACAAGGCTATCGTATGGGAGGTGGAGTTCTTTGAGACCCTTTCAGATATCTCCAAAAGTAAACTACATGTAAAAGCTATTATTTGACAAAATGGGCGACTAAATTTTTCTTTGCTTTTTGATGAAAGAGAGAAGCAACAAATGCTAACCGCAGCCAAAGCATAACTAGCAGCTGCTTGCCAGGTGCATTACAAAGGGTTTCAATATGTGTGAAGTACAATAATACCTCCTTTTTGGAGGTGGGGTTTATAGGTGAAATGGAATTCTTTTACTCACAAACCAATCCATTTGCACGAGCTATTGAAAAAGACACATTCATGCATAATATCTAAGGAAATCTTTTGCAAGATGTGTATGTTGAATTGACCAAGAATGGTTTAGTAGGTGGCAAAAATATGTGAAAGGTCGGGCTTGTATGAAGAGCAGTCAATGGCAACCCTATTGATGTGACACAGTAGAAGTAATGTTTTTTTACAGATTATTATTGTTTTAGTGAGAGTGGCAATAGTTTGTAGGAAGATGTAGACAACGTGATGATCATCCTTAAAAAGATTTAGGCAAATCTAGCTATGAACCACTAGATATGAAATACAAATCTTTAATCATCCTTCTACAAATAAATTTTTGACTACACATTAAAAACTATGTATAAAAATTAGTGAGTTTTACCCTTTTTTTCCTCAGTTCTAGTAATTGAAAGCCTCCAAAATACTTCTTTTAATTTGAACTTTTTACTTTTTCTTTTGGCTGAATTTTTTTCAATAAAAAAAGGCCAAATAAGAGTGCAAGGTTTGTCATGTCAGATCTCATGTCTGCTAAGTTAAGATGTTCTCTAAACAGTTTTACACATGGATGGAAGTTATGGAGTCAAGTTTCCCATTTGCATGTCAATTGTATGTCAACATATTGTACGGATAAAAGTTGTTTCACTTGAATCATTTTCATGTCAACATACTGAATTTGGTTCAAAAGGTTCATGTTTTGAATTCACAAACCATTGATGAAAATGCAAAAGGCTCACGAATTTGATTGAGTTGTGAATGATTGACTTTTTGCCCAGAAACATTGTCCAAATCTTCTGTAGTTGCTAACTCCTTAAGCTAGAGTTACCATGGTGTGAGATACATAATAACATAGGAATCACATGGGTGTTCTCTCTTATTAAGAAGCAATTTAATTACCAAAACAATTGAATAAATTGCAACTTAGAATGCATTGGATCAACAATGACAAAGAAGTACAATATAACATTGAACTAGGTCACTCTTTCAAAAATCAAACTCCCTACGTAATCATGTGTATGTGTGATAAATAAAGAATCCATTGAGAATCCCACCTTGAACAAATTGGCCGACAATTTTTCCATTGTTTCTTGCTTGTTGCTTTGTCTTTATTTGGTGTGGTTACTACCTATTGCCTAGCAACATTGCCAAGATTGTCATCAGCAAAAAGGGTGAAAAATAAAATGTACGAATTTCAAGCTAACAATTCTAGAGAAGCAATGAACAAAATCAGTAGAATTTAATATGTGTTGTCACTGATGATGCAAAGTCTCTCTTCTATGTTGACAACTTGGGCACATGCATAACACACTTTTCTTGTTGCATTCACAATATTCGTTTCTCTGTCACAATTGTTCTCATCCAAACAAAGTTGTATACGACATGATTTATTGGCCAGCAATTTTTTGGCAATATTGTTCTCAAGTAGCAAGGGAATGAAAAAAATAGATAAGTTGTACAAAGTTAATACCTATAAAGAAGTGATGAATTTTCCATCTGTAAAACATGATCAGTGATTATGTCACTGATGATGAAGAGTCTCTCCATTCTCTGTTGACAACTTGAGCATGTGCTTTACAGAACATTTTCTCTTTCCAGAGAGGGGGGGACTCTCAATTGGTTTATGACTTTCTCTCATGCAGCAGCAAATCACACCTGGATACTCGCGGTAAATTTTGGAAACTTCTATTTGGAATTCTCACTTTTTGAGAAACCTTTTCCCACTTCTCTCTCCATACTTGATCCTCAAATACAGAACATTCCCATAGTTACAAGCTGTTCTTTTGAGAGCCATGTATATATTCTAAGATTGAAGTGCTACTAATCAAACTATATTACTCCCATCATGTAACCAAGGATGCTAGCCCAACACGTGCGCCCCAGACAACAAGGTGAATCCTAACCCATTGATTTGGGGGCGCCTTTTGGAGGCTTTTTTAGAGTACAACTGGTCAGATTGTGAAAAGCTCCTAAATGTGCTCATTAAGGAAGGTATCAAACATGTAACTCAGCCATCATGTGGATCAGTGATACCAAGTGCTACCCACCTGCTTCTCCCAAATAGTGTTTTTTTTTAAAAATATATAGTTTTGTTTGTAGCCAACATGGCGATCATCGAGAGGACGATGCAGGAATAGTGACGACCATCCCTAGGAAGAGTTAGCCGAATGTGGCTATAAACCAAATATAAAGTACAAATCTTTAATCATCATTCTATATTTTTGGCTATAAATTGAAAATCAAATATACAAAGCTTAGAAAACATACAAAATCACTTCATTTTTGAAATTTTTAGTTTTTAATTTCATTTTTGTGAGAAAATTCGCCAATTTTAAAAGGCTGCTCCCAATTGTAGTTGCAACCCCTGTGACCTTGACCTGATTGACTCTCTATTGTCTTCAGGCAGCCAGAAGACCCTCTAGCGCCAGTGTTTTTTTTTAAGGTTTTGTGATGTAGCTGAACTAGTGGCATTCTCCAGAAAATAATTTAGCCAAAATTATTTGGCTACATCCCAGATATGAAAGTTTTAAAAATCAGGATCCTTCTATATTCTTGGCTATCCTGTATGGAAATTTATCATAAAAATCTAGCAATTTAGAATTCCCTTTTCTTCTCTATATCTGACAAATATGGGCCTTTTTTTCCCCTGAAAATCCTTTAGACGTATTATATAGGTCAAAATCATAAAATTTTCAGATCAAAATCTGACAGAAATTCACCAAGTAAAAAGAAGCAGCAGCTCTGCTCCATTTATGGCAAGTTCAAACTTCAAACCAGCAACAGTAAAAACAGGAAATGTTCCATGTTCAGTTTCCAAAAACTGAACTTCAGAGTTAGGTCATAGGAAATTTTGACACAAGTAACACCTGGTGGACATTCCTCAAAAATGTGGGACCTTGAATGAAAACTACTTGAACCTACATTATTATATAGTAAAATAGGCAGAGCCAAGAAAGCTAGAAGTGCACCCATCATGATCCTGTCAACTTTTCTCTTTTATGCCCATTTTGTGTCTCTTGACCCTCTTCTGAAAGGTGTTAAGTTATATTGTTTGTGCACCAAACAACTTGGACCATGCTGGTGACATCTGGTTCAAGAATGGAGCTTCTTCTGTTCCTCTTCCTGATTGATTCCTGCTCACAATTCACTAAGAATAGGAAATGTGGGTGTACTTCACTAAGCTAATGCAGGAGTTTACCATTGAATTACCAGTTCATCGTCAACAAAGCTATCAAAATACAATCTTCATCAAATTTCTGGATCAGTTCATAGGCCTACCCGATTTAAACAAAACCATTACTACAGTAGTACACCTCACAGTTCCAATGCAAAACAAGCTGAAAGAAATGAGGAAATGGCCAGGAGGGAAGAATGAAGCTGTACATATTCACTCTACTAATATGTATACAAACCTCTGAACAAAATCTAAACCTTGAACTGTACTTTAGACCTTGAGAATGTCAAGTTCTCCTGAGTGAAACACACATGAGAACCTGCAGCTAGGTTGAAACCATTGCAAGAGCCGATCTTATAAACTCCAGTCTCTCTCTGCAGCCAAGCTCAAATTGTATGATATGATCAAATTGTACCTTCGTCCTCACTACCTGCCTCATGATCTCCAATAGATAGTACAAACTACACACCTCACGATACCTAAGTTGTGAAATCTAGATCTATACAAGAAAGTGGCTTGTTAAATGAAATCTAGTAGCTTGCAGATCAAGAGAGGAATCTAACTCTAGTAAGAAGCTCATACCTAAGTTGTGGAATCTAGTTCTGTACATCTTGTTAAAGTGGATTGCTAAATGAAATTCTAGTGCCTGCCAGATTTATAAGAGTTCCTCTGATCAACCCAAGTTTATATGAGAAATGGTTGATGTATGAAAAAGGAAAAATTTGTGATGCCTAATCTCAAAGCCTCGACAGGATGTTTAAGTTCGACTATCCTGCTAATTGAAGGTTTTTGCATGTTTTAAAGTGGAAAACTAAGTTAACGTTGAAAATGTGTGACAGCCAGATAGTCTTTACACAATTACAGTGCTTTTAGTCGCAGCTAGATCAAAGTAAGTTTGGTACAACTTCTTTTGTATTCTAGAAAGAAATTTAGAGTCTCTTCACATGATCTGATACTAGTGCCGAGCTAGGAATTAGATGAGTTGGTTCAGGAATGGTTAGTCTCGGTGATTACAAGAGAGCTCAGAATTGGTTGGTTGATAGGTAGGCAGAACTCATGATCTCTAGGAAGTTTTCTGTTGATCATGATCACACATTGAACTGCAGCTGCATGCATGGCATCAACAGCTATGACCTGATGAGATTCCAACCAGTTGGTCCTCCAACTGATTGATCAGATTGGAACCAGCGGTCCAACTGGCTGAACGAGAGCTGCGGCTGCTGCTGAGGCTGCTGATTCTGATCTTCTTTGGCTGGATGCTGCTGCTGCTGCTGCAGAAGCTGAGCCGGTCCTCTGAGCTTAGCTAATCCACGTTCTGCATTTGAGGCAGTGGGTTGATACCTAGAAGAATCTGAAGAACTCTTCAGGAAATCCTGAACTACAGTTTGTCTGGTTTCCGAAAGCATAAGATTATTGGTATGATTAGTACTGGTGTCACGTACAAGTCTGGAAGCTGGAGCTGAAGTAGCACCGTAGCTGCCCGTGCTGCTGCTGCCTGAAAGAAGAAGATCAGCAGCATCTAGCTTCAAGGGGCGGCCGGTTCTTCTTAGGTTTGAACTTGCAGCTAGTCGTACACTAGTTGATTTGAGCTGTTCCTGATCCATGAGAGGAGAGCTGAGCATCATGGTGGACTTAAGAGCTGCAGCAGCTGGAGCTGTGGAAGAATTATCCGTCACTAGCTGTGACGCGGTTGCTGCAGCAGTGGAGCTAATTGTCGTCATGGTAGGTGCAGCTGCTGCTGTAGTAGGTGATGATGAGCGACTAGTAGTAATTGAGCCCCCCGCCAGAGCTCCGTAAAGCTTTGCTATATATATGTCACGGTCCGCGACTAATTTGCTTTGATGCTTGATCTTGTGGAAATCTAGATTCGAAAGTTGTTGCTCCGGAGCAGCTCGCGACGTCACCGCCGTCGGCACGGCACTGGTAGTATTATGAGCAGGCGGTTGCTGCTGCATAGTGGCAGCTACACTTACATGAGAATTGGCTTGAAACTCAGGCGACTTGTTTGGCGAGCTTGGATAAGAGCCGCAATTAGACTGGGACGTGGCAGTCTGTGAACTGCAGGCAGCCATGCTTGTTTGTAAGTTGGCGCGCTTTGGCTGAGGTCGGACGAGGTTGTGAGCTGCGGCAGTACCAAGCGCGGCGGCGAGAAGCTCACCGCCTTTTGGAAACGTAAGTCGTGGCCTAATAGAGCCTGTAGTCGTCATAGTAGGCCGCGGGATATTCAGTCCCGTTAGTCTCTGGACCGTGGCCCGGAAGTCCTTGGAGCTCGTCTGCATCACCGTGGTCGGAACTCGTCGTGAGGCACGGGACCTACGCTTGGAGATCATCCCAGCGCAAGTTTTACCACTGCCGCCATTCACGGTCCCAGCTAAGCTGGGTAGCAGCTGCTGGACACTGCTAGTGTTTGCGCGCATAAAACCATCGGAGCCTGCCGCTGCCTGAGAAGTTGCCCCTCCGCGGCAGCTGGTCGTCGGCGGGGGTGTGCAACTTGCTTCCCTGGAGCCAGGTTGAAGTTCTAGCTGGCCGGATTCTTCCACTTTCGGCAGCCGTTTGCTTTCTTCATGTCCGAAGATGTTAATGCCTGCAGCCGAGAGTTCTGTGGACCAGCCATAATTGCCACCGTGCATTTTGTGACTTGCTACTGCAGGTCCTTCATGTGACGAGCCATGACTGTAGTATGGTGGCTGCAGCTGGCCCAGCTTCCAGTTTACAATCCCAGCTTCCTCTTGCAATCGAAGATCACTCGTGGGTAGTGCTGACGCCCGCTTGAGTCCCCAGCTCGAGCTGCTGCTGATGCCTTCTCCACCAGCTGCAATATAACCACTTCCTGTATTCCCAAATTCTGAGTTTCCAGCTATTGGCATCCTGAGCTTTGATCCCTAGCTAGTCCCGGCTCCCAGCTGCCCCCCAGCTAATCCTCCTACTAGATCTCTTCCTTCCTTCCTTCCCTCCTCGTCTTCCTTCTGTTGTCGTTAGCTGTTAATCCTCCTACTCTCTTCCTTGCTTCCCTCTTCGTCTTCTTCTTTTCTGGCTGTCGGGTCGCTAGCTTGCTTTGAACTTACGTTCTCTCGGAAACAACAGCTTTGTTTGACTTTCTGGCCTGCAGCATCCTTTGTAATATCTGTGCTGCTGATCTCTTTCGTCACAGTAGATTAACCTTGCAGCCTGCAAATTTGGGAAGCTGCCTCAGAACGTTATAGCTGACCTCTTTTTAATTTAACAAAAATTCACAACCAACATGCAGGAGGATCAAACCACGGAGATCTCAAGCTTGTGCAAATCCTTGAACAGTAGCACATCCTTGAGCAGTAGCACGCACTCTGACAAAACCCCACTTGAAATATAAATTCAGAGAAACAAAGTTCCACCCTGATCAACACAGATTAGCACCACAGAATATCAGCAGAATTCCAACTTCAAAAGACATCAGTCAGACTTTGTCAAGAGTCTTACTCTTCACCCAAAGCTTGAATAAAACAAAACAATGTTCAGGCAGCTGGAGCCTGGTACAAAAAAAGAAAGAAAACACACACACATAAACACAAGACCAATTTATTCAATACTTATTACCAAGCCTCAGGAGTCAGCTAGTTCACATGATAGCTTTCACACAACAACCAACTACCACCACCACCACCAAGCAGATGTACACAACCTCACAAGCATTAGTTATTCTTTCCTGCAAAAACTTAAAAGCTCAGAGACACTAGAGCACCTTGCAGAGCACCAACTTGAGATAGCAAACACACACACTTAGCCTGCTTTAGAGTGGGGAGGGGATGGGCGGAGCTCAGGAAGCGAGTTTGGTCCTACATACACTGATGTGCAACGTCGCTGTGTTATATATGGTGACGCAGCTTGTGAGTCCTGACAAGGAAAAAGTCTACAAAAGAGGGGAGATGGATTTCAATGGAGTATGAGATGAGAAGTCAAGACAGTGGCCAAATTTTGGCTTAAGTAAGTATTGCCAAAGCTTGATTTGCAGACCCTAGGTGAAATATAAGCCAAACCCTAGGTTTTGTTAAGCTTAAGCTTAATCCACCTTAAGATTCAACCTTAGCAAAACCTAGGGTTTGGCTTTGTGACCATAGTGCACTACGTCTTGTTATTGGTCAATTTCAATCTCATTTCGCTAGTTGATTTCTTTTTGTTTGCATCAAGCTAGCTAGGGGTCACAATTAGTGGCTACCTATTGATGATGCCATTAAGTGTGACATTTAAGTGCCCCAAGTTTTGTTTATACAAGTTTACTACCTCCTCAAAACAATTAAAGGTTCTTCTCTCCATAGCCAATTTGACCATGGTCAATTTTCACAATGGTTGAGGACGTATTTTTTATGTCAACAAATGTCATAAAATACCTTCTTTATAAATTAAAAAATTCTCTCAGATTGTAATTTTCAACTGTGGGTTTTGATGCATCATACGAATGCTGGCTGCACCTTCCAAAGGTAGAACGTATGAAGGTCCTGAGAAAATGTTGTTGGAGCTTCACTTCAGGTCCTGAGAAAATGTTGTTGAAGCTTCGCTTCAGACCCGTGTCTGTCTTGTTATCAACTTTTGAACATACCAGCCTAGTCCTAGTATTGGATACTTTTTGAAATATTCATATTGGCCTTTTCTCTTTTATACTTTAGTCTGGTCCTGGCATTGGGTCCAAGAGTAAGTATGTGGCAAATATATACCTGATATTGAATCTCATATAAAACTTCTATAAGTTCATGTTGGGCTACCAGTATTGGTTGGCTTATACTTTAATTGCATAGCATCTTTGTGAAATTATTTTTTCTGCCCCGTATAGATTATCTAATAACTGGATTTTGAGAAATATTGTGACTCATCTATTATCATTTTGCATGTTTATGCAACACACTTAGGTACTAATTTTTTCCCTAATTATTCTTTTTCATAATGCCTTCCTTTGTATGTGTGGATTTTGAAATACCCGACCTGAAAACCACCAATGTCAATTGACATCAAAGCAAGTGTTTTTACTTAGGACTTGTCTCAAGTGCCCCAAAAAATCTCATTGCACATGTGCACTTCTCACCATTACCAAAGTCACAAATGTCCAATTCAAGGCCAAAGGGGAGCTGCAATTGGAGAGGTGGAGCCAAACAAAAAGTAGTGACTCCTCAAATGTTTTAAAGAATTAAGAACCTGTTTAGAAGAAACATGGAAGGGTACATGTCAATTCTCATCGTCATTAAAGCAAATTCTCAGCCAATAAGAGCTCATTGGGCCTCTACAAAATATATGCCAAACAGATAGGGTGTCTATCAAGTCCTTTACCAATTTCAGAATTGGCATATCAATTGTGGGTAACCTATTCTTGGACCCTTGTTGATAACCAGTCATTTCCTTAATAACCCATCAACTCTTGTCCCTACTAGGCTGATACTGGTACAAGAGTGTTAATAATCCACCAACACTGGTCCCTATTAGGCTTCATATTGGTGCAAGGGTAATATTGCCTCAAGTCTAATCAGCCTGGTATGGCCCCTTCGATACCAGAGGAGGGCAATATGCTAGACCAACACTCCTGAACACAACCTTTATTCTGAATAGGGGAACAAAAGCTCTAAAAAGTATTTTTTGTAAGAGAAGTCCTCTTCCCACGCAACCTGACCTCAGTCTATGAACTCTCATAGGAAGGGACTAGCCCTATACAGAAAGTTATCACTAATTGGAAAGCTATTATAGAGGTGACTAATTGCTCATTTGTAACCAGTGTTTCTTGGGTCTGAAGTTTCACAATGTTGCGTGCTTTCAAAGGAATATTTTGTAACAACGTTCCCTGTATTTTGAAAAAAATTCATCACAAAAGAGATATTTTGAGTCAATTTCACTAGATGCCTATTCCTGCCTGTACAGTAAACTCTCTCTAAACTAATATCCTTGGGACCGGCCGGAAGATATTAGTTTATGGAGGATATTAGTTTACACAAATTAGATTAAGTATGAGGCTCGCCACGGGCCTGTGCCCGCATATTAGTTTAGAGAGAATATTAATTTACACAGTATTAGTTTAGAGAGAGTTTACTGTATTAGGCAGCCAGACTATAAAAATATTTTTAAATTTTTGACAGGTTCTAATAACAGGTCTCCTCCATATAACTAAGCCATATACCTTTGTGATCTACCATTTCTTTTGCTAGGGTTAAGAGAGCATATAAGAAGGGAAATCTATACCCAGGTATTTCAATGAGGACATCAGAGTTACCAACAATCTTTTATCTATTGGATGAACAATAACATCCTAAACAGCAAGATCCAATGATGAGATCTTCTTTGTGTTATTAAGATAAAGAATTATAGGCCTTGGAATGCTATATTTTAGTGGAGTTATTGGGATCCGAAATCCAACAATTGGATCTCCATGGAAACCTCTGAGAATGATACTGAAAGGAAGTACTTAGTTGTAGTCTACTGGATACTTCATTTACAATATGCCTAAAGAGCTAGAGGCTGAGCAAGAATATCAGAGGTTGTTTGGATTGATAACAGAACAATATCCATCCAGAATTACTTTGAAAACATGGGTGCCTCCAGAAAACCTTTGAATTCCAAGAAGGCCTTTCAAAAGTTCTGGCTTCAATCTTTTAAAAAAATAAAAATCGTTGAAATTTTGAGACCTAGTAATGCTAATTCCCAGGTAAAATTCTCCAGATTTTTTGAATTAAATTAAATTAAATTGTGAGATTTCCACCTTAGGCTCTAGTAGGTAGTCATGACATTGAAGGATTTTGAAAAACAATTATTGTGAGATTTGCTCTGTAGCCAACTGTGGCTAAATCATGTTATTAATGATTTCCACTCTAGCAACATTGAAAAACTAGGGGAAAAAAATTAATTAAACATAGCTCTGAGGTAGGGTCGACCACCCAGTGATTGAACACCTAAGAACTCAGGGCAAGCTGGATCCAAGGGGGAGGGCTCCATTGTTTCTGGTGTCCAAACAAAACTTGAAACCCTCCTCTTAGCAAGTCTGACACAGTAACAATTGTCATAAACAGGTTACAAACGAGATAGTTATAGAACCTCAAAGTAAAAGGGGTCAGTAACTCAAAAAAAAAACAAACCACCAAACATTACAAAAGGTCAGTTTCCAAACACCCAAAAAATTCCTTGTATGTTGCTCTGTTATTATTACAGTTCAAAGATGATTTGTAGAACTTCAGGTTGTGCTCCTATAGCAATTTAAATTTTATACTGAATAAGAAATTTAAAAAGTTATGCAATTTGAAGTAAGAAGGGTCCAAAGAGAAGGAGAAAACAAAGCTATTTATAAGTTGGAAAGCTTTTTTCTTTTTTTTGTTATTTTTTCATTAATCCTTTTCCTTTGCACTTCAAAGATGATTTCTAAAGCTTGAGGCAGTGCTCCCATAACATTTTAAATCACTCAAAATGAAGCACACACATTGAAGATATAAATAAAAGTTCGGTCTTAGGCAGTCAATCAGTGATGGGCTGGTCCACCTCAACAATTTTTTTCTTTTATTCCTACATAAAATTACAAGGTACATAAAAACTTTCTTTTAGAGCTTTGCTTACATTGAAACTTCTTTGAGAACTTCCTTTTGCACATTATTGAATTGTTTTATGATCCTTATGTTTTTTCTTGCTGTGGAGACTATAACTCTGAGCAACAAGTCCCATCAAGCAACAACTTGAATACATGAGATGATGACCCCCACCATACAGAGACATGACTACAAACTTTCCTCCCCAAAAGAAGGAAGTTTTGTAGGTTTGTTCATGTGTAGTGCACGACAAAGTTCAAAGAAAAAAGTTAGAATTTTATTTTAAAGCCCTGATCATGCATAGAAGCTCTGTCCAGGAACCAGCTCTCTCTCAGCCAGGCAATGAGAGGAGAGAAAAATTATTGGTTAATGGCTGCAGACCAAATACCGATACTTGGACCCATGTGTTGGATCCACGTGCTCAGATGTGCAGACTACTTTCCCAATAGCAATTTTATGCTGACTTGTTAGTTACTGTTTGGGTGTTGATTTAGGATCTCCATTAAAATTGTGCGGATGATGTCAAATAGACCACATGTACAAAGTAGTACTTCACATCAGCACTACATAAGCTTTCAATGGGTCTCACTTGCCGTGTTCAAACTGCACGGCCACTGGCCTTTTCTGTTTGACATTGCACAAAACTCTCACATAGTCATGTTGCATCTTATGAAAAACTATGTTGCGTTGTGACATGGACTTGTCAGGGTTTTTCTGCCATGTGAATGTGACTTGAAGAAGGCGGGATGAAATACAAACCCTAATGGATGATTTGCTGCACTGGATGTGACAAGCACAAAATGCAAAAGGAGCAGACATTTGATAATCATGAACAATAGAGGAGGTGCCTTCTACTTCTGATTGTTTTTTTATTTTCTTATTCTTTTTGTTGTTTGCAGGTTATGAGGTTTGGTTTGTACTCTTCATGGAGTGTCAGCACTCAGATCAGGAACTAGCGATGGAGCGTTGTTTCCATGATTCTCTTTTACGGAGTGACAAGGATGATCTTGAATGATGGACGGTATGCCTGAGGTTGGAGGTTGAAGATAAAAGCTGAACGATGATGAAGCTAAGAGACTCTGCTTTTCATACTTTTTCTTGGTTTTTCAATTAAGATTGTTGTTGAGAATTTTTGGGAAGAATGGCTAAAGATTCAAGCTGTTATGGTTCTACTAATTAAACTTCATGAACTTTGATGCGCTGAAGTTGGTGAGCAGAAAATTAGGTGTTAGTGTGTCAGTAAGGACCTCAAGACGGAAATGATGAAAGGCTCTAGTGGGTCATTGGTGCTAGCCATTGTGGGATTTCTCTCAAGTCCAATGTGCTTGGGATTGCTGTTGGAAATTGGGAAAATTGAATACCTGAACATTCAAAAACTCCGAGCAATTGTTCTGCATTGGAAATTATTGGGAAAATTGAAGGAATCGCTGTAGACATAGCTTATCTAAATTTTCTCCATCTCCTGAAGCAAATTCACCACTGGGTTTGGGTTTTTGATCTTAATATACTTCACTTGTTGTTGGGATATCCACATTTGTTGGCCATGACAGCCCATAGAGAGAGAGATCTGAAGTGAGCTGATCCATGAAAGTCCATAGATTTACTTTTGTCATAGTGTCATAGATAGAATGTTGGATGTATACCTAATGTGTTGTTGTATTGAATGCACATGATTAAAAGATTGCAATAGTTTGAGTGCATGCAATTTGTGTGTACCTCCTTTTTGGTGAGAGCATCTTATGAAAACACATTATGTCAAATTGTGCATGGCATGACAAGTTATGTGATAACCAGTGTGGGTTTGGTCTCCACCTTTAAACATATCAGCTTCATCTTAATATTCAATGCCTTTTTCTTTCAAATGATACATGCTTGTTAAGTAGTACTAGTGGGTGCCCGTGACCTTCAGCCACTATAGGTACCTATTGCTGCCATCCGTGTTTCCGTTGTTTAATTCTCTTTAAAAAAATATTTACCCTCTCTTATTTTTATCCGTCGGATTAAAAATTGGACACATCTGTATCGATCGATTTTTATTCTTCCGAAAAGATACGTTAAGGAAATTGGCCCCACCTTCGCATCCGGGCTCTTTTGAAATTTCTTACTTGGCACGGTTCTCTTAGCACCACGGTTCATAGCCGTTGGATGTGGTGAAATGTATCAAATCCTTACCGTTTGTTTGGAAAGCGGGCTTCCAAGGAGAAACATTATGGGGTTGGGAGAAAAACGATTTTAACCGTTAGATTGAAATTTGGGCGAATCCGGATAGTTGAAGTGAAAAGATATCATTCTAGACCCGGTCAACCTTCTGTGACGGACCCGGCCCAGCACCCCCCATTGCGGGCCCGGTCGGTGAAAATCCGGGAGTCCGGGAGTGCCGGGCCAGGCCCGATCGGCCTTCTATGACGGACCCGAGCTCCGTCACAGATGGACGTCACCATGACCCACAAGCCGGTTCTGCCATAGAAAATGCAAAGGCCGATTCTACCATAGAATGAAAAAGCAGAATTGTCACGTCACAAACAAACAAACAACGCAATTAATATATAAGATTATATGTTTTTTGAGATTTCATACCAGTCTTGATGCTTATATTGACATTGGATCAAAGACTAAATTTTGGCTAGTATGAGATGACTATATATTATGTACATGTTGGGCAGGTTTCAGAATTGAGATGAAAGCCAAATTTTCAAGGCATATCTTACCATGAAAATTGTTGAGTATCACCCTTGATGATACCCAAATTGAAAATCTTTTCCTTGATTCACATCTAAGTGAGAACTTCCCTCTTTAAAAAAATTTAAATCTAAAAATCACCCAAGGTAATAAATGATAAGTAAAGATAATCTTCAATTATAGGGGTCTATGGTTAAAGGGTTAATCTAGGGGCAAGAAATAATTTTCTTAATGTAAAAGTTATTATCTAGTTTGAAAGTAATTATTACCTCATTTGAAAATAATTTTTAATAATTTTTAAATTAGGATTATGAATCCTCATTTCTATTGTATATTAACTTCCTACCAAGTTACTTAAATTATTTTTACTAAGTTATAGTTACTTGAAATATTTGTGTTACATGTACATACTCTTGGGACTATGGGATATGTTAAATAAGTTTGCTTAAATATTTGAAGTTAAGTTTAGTGTGAAATATTTCAATGCATGAGATGATGGCATTGTTCGTGTGATTCTAGGGTAGGTAACATTTGCATGGAGTGTTCACCTCCCATTTAAATTAAACAAGAACTTGGGGGTGGATCAGAAGTTTGTAACAACATTTGTGTGATTATAAAGTTGGGTGGAAAGCTTGTAGTAAAAATCAGTGTTTTTACCATTTCAAATCTCTCATTAATTTACTATCAATTTCCAACATAATATCATAGCATAGTTGCTTTTGAGGGAAGGAAAGATTGAAGTTGTTGTTTACAATTTGAAAGTTTTGAAACATTAGGTGTGTTGTTACTATTTTAACATTATGCTAAAAGTTTCAAAGCTCTAGGAGTTTTTGGGCATTATTCTACTCACAATCATGACATCCATTTCCAATGCTCGAAATATTCAAAAGCTAAATTGCAATAACTTCATACATGGAAGATCAAGATGGAATTTCTCCTACATGAAAAGGATTTGTGGGAGATCACCTCAAAAGAATTATTCCCACCAGAGGTTGAATTTGGAGAGATTGTTCCTAAAGGAGGCGCTCTTGAATACCATTTGTTCATGAAGAAGGGCAAATTGGCTTGTGGAACAATTTTCTTAAACATTGTTGATTCCTTGTTGTATCATGTAGCATGTGCAAAAATTGGAAAAGATGCATGGGACAATCTTTGTGCAACATGTGAAAGAAAGCATGTTGATAACAAATTACAATTATGTCAAGGGTGAAAGCACACTAAGGTAGAGTACTTTCTGGGATATGTGGAGTCCATACTAGTGTCAAAATAAAAATCTACTTTACATTGTAGCAAAATAAATTATATTGCACAAGTCATTTGATTAAAGGAAGTTCAAAAATGAAAACCAAAAAAAGACAAGAGTTTACTATAATTATGGCACCAAAGGCCATTTTACAAAAGAATGTCACAAGAAGAAACAAAATTGGAAGAAAAAATTCAAAGGCTCTTCACAAGTAGCCACAATAAGCAAAATTAAACTTCTTGTGACTATTTTATCTATTTCTTCAGTTTGCAAGGATGCATGGTTTATTAATTTTGGAACTTCACAACATCTAACCTTTCAAAAGGAAGTGTTTTCAACCTTTGAGGAATTTACTTTGAATCACAAAATATATCTTGGGGACTATAGTACGATTGATGTATGTGGGAAAGGCATTGTTATCTTCAACTTACCAAATGGGATTTTCAAGTGTATTAGAGATGTATTGTATGTCCCAAAGTTAGTAAAAAAATTGTTATCAATTAGTTAGTTAACAAAGCAAGCATTACAAAATCTCATGGTTAACTAGAAAATTAAACCAAAAACTAATCAATTTTACATTTGGTCAATTTGACCATTTAGTCATACTAAACAAATTGATTTGAACATTTCCAACTTGATTGGTGGTTTTTTTATTGACCATAAAGATGCTCATTTTGACAAAATTTCAAATTGGACAAAAAATTGGGTAGCCAAAAGAATTTAATTTTAAAAATGGGTAAATTTTTAAATATAAAGATGAAATAAATAAATAAACAATAAGTATTTCCTACCCACCCACCCACCATGGCATCCTACTTGCCTATCCACAACCCACCTAAATATTGTACATTTACACACATGTATAAGATATATATACAAATATAAATACTCCACATAGTATATGTTGGTAAAGGGGATTGAACCTTGGTCTCTTTCATTCCCCACCAATGTCTTAATCATCAAACCATCACACCATTTTGTCAAACAATATGATACCAAAGGCATTTAACATATTTCTTTGAACTTTAATAAAAAAATTTATCAATGTGTATAACAACATTTGAGCTTTAATATTTTTCATAAGTAGGTAAATAAGTAAGTAGATACTAGGTAAGTAGGTAAGTAGAAAAACAAATAACTTTGGAGTGAAAGTATGATTGGGTGGTACCATAGGAACATCACACCTTAATTTTTCAATACCCATCAAAATTTGGAAAAATATAGGAAACACATTAAAAAATAATAATAATAATAAAATATGTTGAATACATTAACTAGGTTGTATAGATTTTGAAAACTTCAAAAATGCAAAAAATATTTTGAATTTTTTTATTCCTATTCATTACATTCACACAAAGTTTTAAGAAAGTAATAGTGGTTATGTTCCTTGAACTTTTTGGTTAGGAAAATTTTTCAAACAAGGTTTGAGGTTTTTTTTGTGGATATAATTTTTTAAGGTACTTCAAATGGTATTATATTTAATATTTTTATTGGGTAATTATTTGAGTAGGTATAATTTAGTTATGAATTTGCAAAGTTTAAGGACTTGATTCACTAGAAGAAATCTTGTCCTTTGCAACCAAGGAAACAATGACAAAATGTCCTCAATGACTCTATAAATGACTATAGTCACATAATATGACTATGAATCCTACGTGCTAAACCAAGCAATCATAAATTAGTTAATCTTGTCATTGACAAGTGATAGATTTTCAAAAATAATTATGTATTTCATCCACATCTCATCCATGGGAAAGGAAGAATGACATGGACTTCCAACTGTCATTTTTATGACAATAAAATGACCAGAGTGCAAATGACATCGGAATTGGTGACCTAGCATTTTTGTACAACTATCAAATGAATAAAAAATAACAACCTAGCAATGGAAATGTGACTATAGAATGATTGCGATGCGATGACATGGATAATGTTGACATGGCATTCCAAAGTGACTGAAAATTGATTACGAATGAACAACCTAGCATTAATTATATGACTAAAACATGACTATAATATGATGACATGTATAATGATGACCTAACATTAATTTGGTTGTTAAATAACTATAATTTGGGTTCTACATTATTTTCCATGGTTGAAATGTCAAATTTTGATCTTCCAATCAAATGTGACTTGTTCAACATATTACAAGCTTGACATGACACAAGTCTTGGAGGATTGGAAAAAAATGTGCACATCTTATTAACACATTGAAACCTTAAAAAATGGACAACATTGTGGTCAAGAATGGAAATAAAGAAATCTATTAATCTATTCTAAAACTTTGTAGATGTTAACAAAAAAAAAAGATTTTGATAACTCTATGGCACCTATCAAGGCTGCAATCACTAGTAGAAATCAACCAAAATGTAACCAATCCATTTACGACTACATGCAACTTATCGTTTGCGACTAGATTTGGGAATATTGCAACTACAAAACCAAATTTCAACTATTTTGGTCATTCTCACAACTATGATGCAACTATTAAAATTTCATACTTTTGGTTGGATCAATTTTGCATTTATTTTCATCTATTAATAGGTTGATATGTCCCATTAATTGCAATAGTTACCAAATTAGTTGCATCCTAAAGGTATTCTACAATGACATAGGGGTGTATTTTAATGTATGTACTACAATTATACATATAATATGCATACGTATAAATACTGTTCATAAAATGAATCTCAAAATTAATATTTGAACTTTGAATTTTTTATTCAAATCTGAAAATTGATATTCCAATTTTGAAAACTACTATTTTAAATTTTTTTTTTAATATTAGGATTTGAAATTTGATATTTGAATCTGAAAATTATTATTTCAATTGTTTAAAACATTATTTGAATTTGAAATTTTTGATTTGAATATGATATTTTCAATTTAAATTAAAAATGGCTTATTTGATCTAAAATTTGATATTTGAATTCTAAATTAATATTTTTGAATCCAGAAATTAGTAATTCAATTCAGAAAATTATTAATTGATTGTAAAAATGGACATTTTAATATGAATATTAAAATTAATATTTCAAGTCTGAAAATTTTGCATTTAAATTTTAAATAATCATTTGATTTGAACCAGAAATTTCAATTCCAAATTATTATTTTATATTCTCAGAATTAATACTTCCAATTTGAAAATTATTAATTGATTGTAAAAATGGACATTTTAATTTTGAATATTTTAATATGAATATTAAAATTTATATTTCAACTATGAGAAGTTTTCATTTAAATTTTCAATAATCATTTGATTTGAACCTGAAATCTCAATTCCAAATTATTATTTTAGATTATAGAATTAATACTTCCAGTCTGAAAAAAAATTAGTTGAGTCTTAAAATGGACATTTCAATTTTGAATATTGTTATTTCAATCTGAAAATTGACATTTCAATTCTGGAATATTTTATTTAAATTCAAAAAAATTATTTGATCTAAAAATTAATATTAAAATTTTAAATTATTATTTTCGAATCTAAAAATTAGTATTTCAATTCAAAATTTATTATTGAGTCTGAAATCGACATTTTGATTTTAAATATTTTTATTTGAACTTGAAATTTGATATTTGAATTCTGAATTACTATTTTGGAATCTTAAATTTATATTTTAATTCAAAAAATTATTGATTGAGTTTTAAGGATTTTTTCTACTAGTGTTATCCATAATATATCACTTTTATAAATAAGTATAAATGATTATCTTTATTAAATCTTAGTTACACATAATAATAATTGTTATAACATAGATTTGTATATTTTCTAATTCATATTTTATATTAGAAGAAATTAATTAATGTAATTAATGCAACATTACTTTAAAATCATTGTAATTACTTCATATAAAAATTAATTAATATGTGCATAATTATTTTCTAATTGAACATAATTATTCACACTTTGTAATTTATAACTTCAAACCTAAATTAAAAATCTGGAAAATAATTATTAATGTAGTTAAAATAATTATTTTACTGATTTTAATTTCACGAATTATTATATATTATTATTATTATTTAAAAATTCTATGATTAATCATCATTGATAAATATTTTATAGTAATTTTACAGTAATTATGAAAATTAATGTTATGTTTAATAAATTATTGTATTTATAGTTAATAATTAGCAAAAGAAAAAAATTCCTTCACCTATAATAATTTTTAAAACAATAAATGTAATTATACAATAAGTAATGTAATTAATTGAATTTTTTTTATAATTCGTGTAAGAATTTACTTTTTAATGGTAATTGTTAATTCATTACTTATAATTTTAACATAAATATTTAAAATAGTTAATTTTTAAATTATAATCATTAAATTATTTTTACATTAATTATATTATATATAATTCGATTAGATTCAAAAAAGTAATTAAATATTTTAAATATTTAATTATTTATGAGTTATGTATTAATAACTTGTGAGTAACTAGATAGTTAGTTTGTTAAATATTAAGAACTTATTGCTTATTTAAGTAACTAATAATGAATACTAAATATTTGTAGTGTATAATTTATAATTTAAATATATGTAAATTTAATCAATATTAATTAAATGATTATCTAATTATCTAGCACTTGAATTGTTTTGAAATCTAAAAACTAAGAAAGTAAGGCATGAAGAAAGTTTTGGAATTACAATTTAGTTTGTGAGGAAATTGCAACTTCAAAACTTATCCCATATTGTTTGTTCTTCATTCATATTTTGAACACTATATAAACAAAAGGGTGTGGTCATCCAATTTCACATTAAGAAATTTATGCACATGGGATGAGCTAATCAAAAGGGTCAACCCAAAACAAAAAAACAAATTATGGACATTTCTAAAATGCCTACCTTCCCAACCTACTTATCTACTTAACTAGGTAGGTACTTAGTTCGACCTACCCACTTAGGTTGACCTATGTACCTACTTACGTAAGTACCTACCTATATGAGTAAGTATTTAACCTAGGAAGGTAGAGCCTACCTACTTATTTTTTAACCTAAATAGGTAGGTTGGTATGTAACCTAGTTTTGTAAGCACATATTTATGTACCTACCTAGGTACTTACCAACTTAATATTAATATTTTTAATATATTTTTTAATGCCACGTTGCATACTTACATTGGGCCACGTGTCATTATATAAGATCATCCCAATATTAGAATTGAACGTCTTAGATTATTTCAAAATAATAATAATAATTTAAATAATCAAATATTAAAACACGTGGGAACACATCATTTGCCTTTAATTGTGACTAAAATAGTTGCATCTTAGTTACATGTGACAATATGTATACAATGTAATCAAAAGATGAAATGTATTTGTTGACTTTTTTTCATACAATACCCTTTGTCATTTGCAACTAATTTATCACTTGCGACTTGTCTTAGGCAACTAAAGGGATTTTAGTTGCAAAATGTCTCTTGTAACTAAAATTTAATCACAAAGACTAGTCGAAAATACATAGTTTTCTTCTAATGAATATCTGGGGCTGGGAATAATCCTATTGGAGCATTCAAGCCATCTATTTCCACAGTTGTTGTAATAATTACATCTTTTATATTCACCACTTCTTTTCTAAAATGAACCTCTTTCTGAAAAACAACTTTCCAACCTAGTTTTCTTAAGTCATCTGAAAAGAACACTTGTGTCACTTGAGAAGGAAATATGAAAGGCTCAACCATAAGTGGCAACTTGTGTCGAAAATTCACCATAAGAAATCCAACATCATCCCTTAGATAGGTTGGGTTCCTTCGATTGTCCTTTCGTTTCATCCACTCACACCTAAAAATGATAATAAGGGTATGGATTGGGCGATAATTAAGCTTCAATATATCTTTGAATACCCCTACATAATTCACAAAAACATTTGTAGCATCATGAGTTGGCACATCAAACACTAAAGCAATCCCACTATCATAGGTTTGTAACAATCCATTTTTTGAGTCTTCCACTTTATAATGGTTCCTATAAGCTTTTAGTTTGGTGTATCAAATTGTTATATTTGAAGGTTTGCTACACAATAACGCCCTATCCAAATCTTTTAGGTTGTTTAGGTCCATAGGGTGCCCATGCACAACATGTTTCACCCATTCAACAAAAAGGGGCATATCTAGGTTAAAAGCTTGTTCCAACTCCCATCTCCTACAAAAACAATGCAAAAAATAATTAGGGATTAATGATTTGAACTCTAAAATATTAGTTCAAAAAAAAAGGGGAAATCAAATGCATTGTATTCATAAATGACTCTCTGAAAATAATATTCTAAAAACAAAAATCAAGCCAAAAATTTCAAAAGTCCAAAATTAGTCTATAAACAAAAAAATGTCCAGAATTCATCCAAAATACATCCAATGCAAATATTATACAAGTTTACCAATTGATTTTTACCCAGTCCAAGGTGTCATTATGGTAATGTTTGTCAATACATATTGGTGGGCAAGGTCGTGTAAGGTTGGACTCATGTGGAATTTGGTGCCGACACCCTCCAACACTTCACCTACATCTCCGTTTTCTTCATCGACAACCCATATGCGGCTTTCAACAATGTCAAATTTTTGTAAGTACTCAGTAATAAAACCAAGGCATTCATCTTGAATATAATAAATGATTTTGGTTGTGCCATATTGCACACATACAATTTCAATGTTTTCATGTATATTTCTATGGGATACATCCATCTAATGGCTACTGGTCCACACGCATCCAACTCATCCACTAGATGATACAATAAATGTGTCATGATGTCAAAGAACGAAGGTGGGAAGTACATTTCTAGTAAGGCTAGGCTAACTGAAACATCTAGTCATAGTGATTCTATTTCAAGAAGATTCCACACCTTGTTGCATATCCTCCGAAATACTTTTGAAATTTTCATGACTATCATTTGAGGTTGAGGATCTAAAAGTCCCTTCAATGTTAGTGGTAAAACTTTCTACATAATACATCATAATCATGGGACTTAAAACCCCTAAATGTTTTCTGCTTAATGTATTATGCCTCTGCTTAATGTATTATGCCATTGCTTAATGGTGTTCTCAAATTCTCAATGATTGTTGCAAAAACATCAAATTTGGCATTTGTCAAAACATGTAGGGTTGCTAGTTTCAACATGTTCCCATCTCTTCTAGGGTTGGAAATTAGCCACAAATGTGGTTTGATGCCTCTACGCTACAAGTCCCATCAAACTTTCACTTTTTTTTTTCTCATATTATGGTTTTGAGGAGAAAATTTGCAAAATTATGTTCACAATGCATAACATCCAATGTGTTTTGAATGATAAGGTTTTGCACATATTAGAAGATTGAAAACCACCAATGTCCAACCTTAATAATCAAATTAGACCTTGTTTAGAAATTGCAATGATCCAAAAACTACAAAGAAGACTTAAAAATTCATAAACATTTATACCAACCTACTAGTATGGTAAGTTGTGTAATAGACTCTTGCACTTTACACCATGTTCTTTAAAAGGGTCCCTAAGGCCACTATCTTTGTTGCCCAAGTTGAACCAAACTTGATAGTGATTAACTAGGTCCAATTGCTCTTCAATTGTAACTAGGCATGGTCTACTACGCATTTCAATCTTTCCATTAAAACGACTAACCATTCTAGCTTACCCATATGGATGTCCTTTTAGCAGCCATCACCTTGTGTAGGTCTATTTTCCAAGCTCCACATAATGTTCACCTTAAAAATCTGGCCCACAAATTGGACATGCTACATACCCTTAATGTGCCACCCTTGCAACTATGCCATAGCCTAAAAAATCATGGATAGTCCATAGTAGAACACCTCTTAAAGTGAAGGACCTAGAACTCAATGGCTTGAGTACGTCATATGCAGGAACTCCCTTCCATAATTGTTGCAACTCTTCCACAAGTGGTTGCAAATAAACATTAAAGTTTGCATTTGTAACTAAATCCTTCCCTAGAATTAACAAGGCCAACATCACAAAAAACTTCTTGGTTGTCAACCATGGAGGAACATTGTCATTTAACAACATTATAGGCCAAGTGGACCATGTTGAGTAGGTCAACTTGTATGGGTTTACACCATTTGCAGAAAAAGCTAAATTTACATTCTTAAAATCTAAACCAAAAGTAGGGAACTTTTGATGTAAATGTTTCCATGCCTTGGAGTCACATGAATGTCTGACAAGACCATCTAGACTACTATTTTAGGAATGCCATAACATGAACTTTGATATGGTAGGTGTCCTAAACATTCATTGTAATCTATGAACAATTGGAAAATGTCTTAACATTTTCACAAGAAGTAGTTAATTTCTTTCATCCTTATAACAAGGCGCTTCACACTTTGGACAACGAACATAATCTTTACAAGTTCCTCGAAACAAAAAACACCCTTTACTACATGCATGAATGTTTTTATAATCCAAACCTAGTCTTTTAGTCAATGTTTTTGCAACATAGTAGTTGTTTGGCAAATAATTATCTCCCGGTAGTAAATGAAGATGTAAGAGGGTGAAAAGTTCATTTGCAAATTTTTTATTGACTCCATGTATTATGCACAAATTCATGAACAATATTGTAGTAGCCAATTTTGTACACTTTGAACCTCTATATAATTTTGTTATTGTGTCTTCTAGAGCCACTGGATCAAAATTATTATCACACGGTGCATCATCAAATGCTTCTTCTCCCAAAGGTTCACATTCCATTACAATGTTACCTTCTTGTTCATCTTCATTATTGTTACCATCTCTAGCATTGGTTTCTTCATGCAATCCATTAGCAACCATAAAAGCTTCTTCTATAATCTCCATTGTTCTTTCTTCCAATGTTGTAGGTTCATCTACTTGTTGGAAATCGTCTTCTACCATGCCACAAATATCCATTTGCAAATCAAGCTCCAAGTTTTATTATTCAATAGGTCTTTTAAATTTAGCTTCCCATTTTTCATCTAAAGAATCTCTATCTTTTGAGCCCCTCCATACTCTAATACTAGGATTTCTTCCATTTAGTATGAGGTGGTTCCTCACATTTGCCACGGTGCACAAAGTACGTCCTTTGCATTTAACACAAGGACAATTCAGTTTTTGCAATGTATACAATTTAACTCTTTACTCTTTTCGAACCCAAAGCTTATCATCCTTATGTTCTTATCTTCTTGGGTGACAAAGTGGTAGACTTCTTGGGTCCATAATGTTGTTGTAATTCATAATGGCCCCTTACATGGGTAGCAACACAAACAAGCCCCTTGAAATGCCCCATGCTAGCATGTATGATAATTTAAAGTTGCATCTTTACAAAAAAATGTAGACATCTGAACATTCATAAACTAATCTAGATGCCAAATCATGATTTACACACAAAACAAGATATCTTGGCTTCAAGATTTGGGTTTAGGTTTTAGGACAAAAATTACCTAGTTCAAATCTTAATGGAAACTTCAAGTGTACTTGAAAAAAATTGTTGACAGAAGCAGTATATAAAGTCGATGATTGTAGCAATAGCAACCATAGCAAAAGACCATCAACCACTACATGTGATTTCAAACTAATGTGTGCTTCCAAACTGCAACATCACACAAAATGTGCCAAAGTTCACACATTTGAATGACAAGCTTCACACAAAATGCGTCAAAATTCAAACTACAACAAGCAGTAATTTTGGGTTTTAACCATAAAAATAGGGGAGAAAAAACTTAAATGGCTTCTATTGTTAATGCTCCACCCCACATAAGCAACTAGAGATAGAAAACCATCAGACATTATTATTTGTAGTATAAATTGTTGAGTTGGGAACCTATTAATCTGCTTACAAATAGAAACTCACTATGTTCTCCAAATCCTTTGAAATCCATGTGACTGTAATGAGATATATGTCACTACCACATAGTTGCCACAAAGTAGCTTTTCATGTGTCAATTCTATCCAAACATATTTTGACTTTCTATTAACAAATTTACTTTGGGAAATTATAAAAAATCATAATTGAAAAGATCATGCACAAGAACAAAAACTTGCAAGTGAAAGAATGATTATACCAAGATGTACTTGTTGGCAAGAGGCATCACATGGTCAATGTACTTTGATTAGCAACCTTCATTATGTTCCACATTATAAAGTAATGGGTTAAAATCTTTGCACATAATGCTTGAACATTAGTTGAAGTTTACGCACTCTGCAAAAAATATTGGATCAAACTATTTCACTTTTTGATGGAGACATATAAAATTCACATGACAATTATGTGTATGTGATACATACCTAGAAAAGAAAATAGTAAAGTACAAAGTCTTGGCATGTTTACATTCAAAATTTCAACCCTGGTGAAAAAAATTTGTTTTGTCAAGACTAAACATATTCTATCCTCCAATAACTATTGCAATTCCCTTTGGTTATATGTATCACTACTCCAAATTCCTAAGGAAGTTTTATATTTTCTATTCCACTTCTAATTTTCCAGCCTACTCGTAAGATTTTATGTTGGGAAAGATCACAACATCTACACATAATATAGGCAAATTGAAATCTGGTCTTGGAAAGATCACTAGATTAACACCTAAAAGTTCACATTCAGCTCACAAAAAATAGACCATCATAATAGATTTCACTAGGGTGGTAGTCTTGTATAGATTCAAAATTCTAAACTCAATGAAACTACAAAAGATGACATATTCAACATTAGATGAAGCCAAAGGTAAGTAACACGATTTATTTTTTCTCATGTCTGTCAATAGGGGTGTACATCTTTCAAGTTTAACAACAAGTGTGTGGGCAAGCTATGAAAGCCTACCCAATGGTGGCGATGAAACTTGTGAATGAATCATCAGAAAACCATAGAGAAAAACAACTCTTCCCAACACCTGCCAGACGTCAAACACAATTAACCTAAAAGGTCTCCAAATGCAATAAACATACCCTATTTGTAAGGTCTAGAAAACCAAACACATTGAAGATTGAGAAACCATTAAGCTTGTGCAAACTCATGTAGACAACTCTTTTTAACACCTACTAAAGGTTAGACATGGTTAACCTCCAAGGTCTCCAATTGCACTAAGCAAACTATATATGAAAGGAAGAAGAAAGTCTAGAACTTAAAATAGTGGATAATTTAGAACCATTAGCCTTGCAACAAACGTATGTAGACTTTGCATACTACAAACATCAAGGTAGAAACATGCCGTATGTGTGGTGAAAACATACATCAACCATCATATTTTGGCTATTGCAACGTTATATCCTTATGACCAATGACGACTAAACTCCATATTTTATGATCTAAGTATGTTACATATAGTTGAAAATGACCTGATGATAAGGAAATAAAGACTATAAATCTAATGACTCTAAAAACATGATCTCTTGAGGACAATGTGGACTTTGGAAACCTCCCACCTTAATATTAAAATGGTATAAAGATAATCATTTCAAAGATTCTAGGGGTAGAAACACCAAACAAAAATCTTTCTCTATTGGGAAAATAGTTATTATACACACCTCATATTTGATTTAAGAGGAACCTTGAAGAATAAACTTTTTTCTTAACATTGAAGGATCAACTCCCCTTCACAACTTAGAAACTATTTAATGTGCTATAGTCAAACCTCCAAAGCCTTGATTCAAATATGAATGCTTCAACACTAAATCTAGATGTCAAATCCTACAAGAATGTATTAGGAAGAAGCAGTTAATTGAAATAAGCAAGGCTGGAAATGGATTTTGAAACTTCCAATGATGTAAGGTAAAGTGTGCGAGAAAACCCATTAGCTGAATAAAACAAATCATTCCATTTTGGAAAAAGCAGTGAACAAAACCTTAACAGGAAATCCAAAGGATTGCACAATTATTAAGAAATCCTAGGAAATCCAATGGACTATATAAGAAGCTTTCTCCATCATGACCTTGTAGCATAGACCTTCAAAGAACCACATTTGGACAAGTTTATTATTCTTTGAAATACTATGAAACCTACTTCATGGACATTCCACTCTTGTAGATGCATATTTTGGGTTGTATAGTAAAATGCACAATGGACTACATTCATACAACTAGTTTTAAAGTCTCTCAAAGTTTTGCAAAGTTCAAACATTCAAGCTAGATATGGGTGATGGAAAATGTTAAAGCTCTCAAATCAAAATTTTGGTTATGTAATTGATCATGTCCAAGCAAAGAAATTAGATATTGCATATGTATCCATGGGAGTTGTGCAAGTCCTATAAATTGGTCCATTGGTCCTTGTAATCAAATTTGGAGCGCATACTTGAACAAAATTTCCAACATTGATCATAGTTGCATGAAAGTGGCAATTTTTCTTAGACTCATATGTTATACTTCTTGTTGTGATTGGCTTCTTCTCCTTGATCTCGCCAACAAACTCCTTGAACTCATCCTTCACAAAGAAACAAACAAGTGTTTAACGCTCCATGTTGATTAGCAATGAATGATATTTAAACAATTGCAAGTTTCTAAAGATGCATGGAAAAAACCTAGTTAAAGCACTAATCAACAAATGCTACTAGTGTTGGCATTAGCACCTTCACACAACATTAAGTTTACAAATAGAAAAATAATTATTTATGGTTTTTAGGGATGCTTGGATTTGAAACACTTGAAACCCATTAACCTCGGTCACTAATTGATTTGGAACCCACTGATTTCAGTCTCTTGCAAAAATGCAAAACTGCAATATGAAGTCAAATTCAATAGATATGTATAACTCTAGTTAAGTACTACCTTTCCACATAAGAAAGTGAAATCTTGAACACCTTTATGGACTAAGATGGCAACATGTATTAAGATTGAGATTATAGATCAAATATTGATATTGTAAAGAAGCTTGCATATATATGTAGATAGTTACATAAGAAAAAAAGTTGCAAGGTAGTACTAAACATGTACTTATTAGATATTTTAAGTATTGAATTGAATCTTGAAATAAGTTAGTTGTTTTGTTTGAAATTTTTTTATAACTCCATGGCAAAAAAACCTTTAGGGAATAAACCAGTTGTTCAAAGGATCTATGTTGGAACTCATAGATATTGTCTAGTACTTCATCTCCACTATAGTTCCAAGCCTTTTGCATTTGCCTCAAACAATTTTGCACATATCCACATAGTAAATTCAACATTGCTATGGCAAGCTCAAGTGGACATGTTTCCTTGTCGTAAGTAAGTTTCTAGCTATTGGAGCAAAGCTTTTAGAGTCTTGTCTTAACCCTAATGAATGCAAAATGGCTTCTATAGTTTGAGGTCAAGATGAGAGTTCACAATTTGGATGAAATTTGTATGTGTTCTCTTCTATTCCATCGTGCTCATTTCCCACCCATTCTTGGTTTATCTCTTTGTCTATGTCAATAGATTATTGGGGATGCATGTGATAGACTACTACAAGGAATGGACGATATGGAAAACATAGCTGTGCTAAAGGTGAAAATCACAACAATGTGGGTGTTGTAGTAGAATATTAGAAAGGAGAATACGAACTTGCTAGAGATGTGAATGTGGCTTTTATTGCATACTTGTAGAAGCTTTTTAAAGATGATTTACAATCTCTATATGTACACTCAACCACAAAAGTTAGTAGTTGTCTAAGTTTTGCAACATTCTTAAACTAACAATGAAGATCGTTTTGATCATTTAGGTTTTGTAGTGCCAAAACTATAATCTATTAAAAGTTCCCACAAGCAATTTCAATGTATACATTGTGCTACCTACATTTTTTCTTTGTAGCAACCTTATGTGTATTTTACTTAACTAGATCTTGGTATAAACACAGTTATATGTTGTGATTCAAAACATGTAGTATCCCCCATATGTTTCATTCTTCCAAGGTGTAGGGTGATTGTATAAGTTTAAAAAAAAACCATGTGTGAGTTGTTTTCATATAGTTCATAGTTTCTATCTATGCATACATTAATCTTTCACTACATAGAAAAACAAGCAACTACATTGATTCCTACCTAAACCCGATGAGCCATTGCGATGTAATGCAAAGATGGTGGGAGTCACAAGCACCACTGAGGTTAAGGAAAGTTTTAAAATTGTAACAATGGAAGAGGCTTTTGCTAAGACAAACATAAATGACGAATACATGCCAAGTGTGTTCATTTAGTTTCAAGATGTTAAATCCTTTTTTTTTAAATGTGTTACCATGTAATGTATGTCAGTCAACACCTTACTATCAACCAATTGTGTTGAAGTTTGTTATCAAACTACCTATTTGGTTTCTAAGATAATGAACCTATTTCAAAACAAGTATTTCTCAAATATGTTGATTATGTGCATATTCAACAAGGGTGGTTGTCTTTGCCCCTTGTTGTTGCTCTCCAACCAAAAGGTATCATTTTTAAGGTTAAGGGATTCTTTAGATAGTCATGAAATTACAATGTTGGTTTTGTTTTAAGTCCTTTGGTCAATATTCAATCCAACCAAAGAGTAGAAAGTGGTAGATTTGTTGCTTGGAGCAAAACTATGGTTAACATTCAATCTCTTGTAATTACATGTGGGTCATGTATTGAAGTCAAGAAGATTTTGGTACATTACATATTATACCTATCTGCACATAGATGTGAAAGAATGTGTTGTTTCTCATTACTTTTTCTTTAGAATGTTTATTATGACTAAGTCCATTTCTACTTTCAAAACTGCACCTTGATTTGAAGACAAAAAAATGCGATGGCTATTCATTTTGATGGATTTTCAATTTTTGTTTGTATACATGTTTTCTAGGTCTGATTATTTACATCTAGATCTCCTACTAATATGAAATATAACACAAGGATGTGTGACAAATCTATGTGTGAGAACGTCCAAGATCAACTATATATGTTCAAAAATCTAGAGCTTCCTTATATATAATCATCACATTAGGATATGCATACGTTTTTTATGAATGTTTTTTTCTTTTATTGATTATGAATGTAAAGATCCAAAAAAATAGAAGTTAAGTAGCATGTAAAAAGTTGACAATATATCCCATTAATATGCATTATTTACCAACTGTTTATGTTTTCAAGATCCAAAGAAAAAACTCGAAGCTCCTCTTTTATTAGTGAAATGCCAACCTCAAGAGTTGTTTCTATTGATGTTTGTTCCAAGAAGATGTGAATGCCCAAGGATTGGGGTTCATGGTTGAACGAAAAAACAAAAATGTGAACATCAAGAGTTGCTTTTCTTGATGATTGTTCAAATAAAATGCCACATGCCTAGGCTTTAGGTTTTAAGGTTTACCATTTGTAAAATTGTTGAAATGTGAAGCTCAAAAGTTGTTTATGTTGATGATTGTGGTTGTGATTTACATCTGTGTGGTTTATGATAAACACAATCCACATTTTTGAAGTTGTCACTTGGGTTATTTTTTTGTGATAGAAATAAAATGGTTGCAAATTATTAATATTTTGCAATTTTTATGTTATGTTATATCTTATGTAATACCTAAATATGTTGTGCATGTTTGGATGCGCTTGCATAATTTGGCTATGGGATTGCATAAATTGATTTCATGACCTCGCTATTGTTTGCATGTTGTGTGGTTTCAAGTCATAGAATTTCAAGATGATGTCGAATCAGAGAATGAAGTAGTTGGTGTAGTTGCAGGTTCATTTGCAACAAAAACAAAAAGGAAAGGGGGATTGTTACAAACCTTTGACCAAGGAGGTATAGCCCTTGCCCCAAACACCCCAAACATTTCCTCCTCAATTGATATGCTAAAACTTGTTTTAAGGTAGTGGCAATGGCAACCACCACCCGAATGGATACAATAGCAATTTTTACAAACCCCACCATGGCTATAGGCACAATGGGGGATGGCACTTGGACAATTTTTAGCATCAACAAGTGCACCTCAAATGCAATAAACACATATACCATTGGTGAATCTAACGCAACAAGCACCTATACCATTGGTGAAACAAGAGAGTGCAGTTAAAACAACTCAAAAAGTAATGAAGAAGGAAAATAATTCAATAAATGATGCCTAACAAGCAACTAGCAAAAAACCTCACAAGATTAAAATAAAGGTGGAGGGAAATATAAATGGATGTTATGATGGTAAGAATGCCTAGGATGAGGCAGTGAGGACATTGATTCCCCAAATACTTGATGTTAGTGTTCTATCATGGGAGGACCATGTACCAAACTTGTGGGTAGCTTTAAACAAGGAGTTTGAATATGAAGATAATGAATTTTCAATTGTGGGAATCAAGAACATGGTGAAAATATGGCTAAAAATAGATAGAAGCAAGTTGAAAATTAGGTTCTTGGAAGGGAAAATAGATTGCCCAATCAATATAGAGCTTGCACAGTGGGAGAAGTTGAAGGTTTATTAAAATAAACTTGAAACAAAAAAAAAGGCAACGCAAATGTCAAATGCACGGAATAAGGTGCAAAATTTGACAAATGTGGGACGAGGAGGCAAAGCTGGGAAGGAAGCTTGGTTGGTAAGTGAATATGCAAACATGGTTATCATCATCACTTGTTTATTAAAGAAAATTATATGGAATATGATTCACATGACTATTTTATTGACCATTCAAGCTATGTTGTAGAAAAAGAAAACAACAAAGCCCAAGTTTGGCTAAAATTGGTGAAGATCTCCAAGGATCAAAGCTAACTACTTCAATAAGATGTTCACATTTGGCAAATTTTATTAGCATTTTACTTATGAGAATTTCAATTTGACTACATAACTTTATTGTTTTCATTTCTTACCTTGTATTTTTTTGTTGCCATGTTCTTATAATCTATCCCATTCTAAGTTACTACCATGTTTGGCTACCATGTTTTGATTTTGTATGCCAATTTACCTAATTGACTTGAATTATAGTTACCATTTTATGCCTTATTTCCATTGTAGTCAATAGTTGCATTGTTTTCTGTTTTATCTATAAATCTAATTAATAGGGTGTATTTTATTTAAAATACGGAATGTCAAGAAGAATGTCAACTAGGCTAATTAGCTTGGAGACTAGACAAAATGACTTGGATGGCAAGGTCTCGGATATGTTGGATAAGACACAAACAAACAATGAAACATTAATTCATATAAAGCCAATGTTTTCAAAAATTTGGAAAAGTTGAAGGAACAAGTAAGTCCCCCCTCAGAACCTAAGTCTACTTATGATCAAAAGTAGCAACCATTAATTCCTATAGTTCCTCCTAAGACATTTGGTATGCACAATTCAGATCCACTTAACACTTTTATAATAGGAAGTGACAATGAGATCACACATTCCTTTCCTACGGGCAAAATTAGTTTGGGTTGTGTAGATGGATCTGGTTTTTCTAAGCTCCAAACCACACCATCACCATTTGATAAGTTGGGGATATTCAATACACCACCTAATCCAACACCTCAACTTCAGAGTGTGGAGGGTGAAGATTGGGTTTTTTGCAACCCAGACTCCCACCATAAAAGAAAAGACACATTACATTGAAATCTCCATCAAAATCTAGTGTTCTTAAAAGTGAAAGTGGTCAATATGTAGTTCAGGTCAATAATGTGCTAAAATTTGGTGTACATATTTTTTTACATCATTATTGGCATCTAAGTGTAATATGAAACATATTATTTATGTAGAAAATGGGTTGGATTTGGTTGCAATAGTAATTGCCAAGGAAGGATTTGAGGGGAAGGGTGATTGCATCTATAGAAGGCAACAAAGACAAGGCAAACCAACAACAAGCAAACACCTCCATTTGTTATGATTAGTTTCATCCCTTAATTTTTATTTTGCAAGCCAATTTGTTTTTGCAACAAGTGTTGGTTGAAATTAGTTTAATGTTAATAACCTTATAACTTTTGGTGTGGAATGTAGCTTGTTGTGGGACAATCTGTGATGTTGTTGAATCCCAAAAACCCAAGGCAAAAGGTGGCATTGGGAAAAATTAGTGGCCTTTGGGTGTTGACAAGTTTCATGGTTGTGTTATTCCAAGTTTTTGTGTGAAAGTAGATGTTGCGGTCAGTCACATGGCTAACATTCCACTTATGCACCCACATGAAGTGGATGACCAAGTTGTAGTCCAAAATGTGATAGGAACTTCTACCTTGTGGAACTAAAAATATGTGAAAATTATACATATTTGACAAGGATTTAGAATGACTAAGCATATTATATTGTATGTTTGATTAATCACTAGTTAATCAAACTTGATAGACTTGTGCTTTTTGTTTGTTATTTCACTTGGTTATTCATATTGTGTTGATGCATTTTTTAATATTTAGCAGTGTGGTTGACCCAATGTTTGGGTTGTATCAATTACTTCTTGCATCACAAAAGGATTCATTTTGTTTGTTATGGTTGAACATATGTAGGTTGATTTAGAATGGTATTATAACAAATGCAACTTTAGGTGTGACTAAATAGACCCCTAATTCTAGTTCATTATTAGGTGTCACTAAACTGCAATCTCCCAAATGTTCAATGTATGACTTGCATATGACTTCTCTATATATGGTTTAAACATTTGGCACTTTTAAATTTACTAATCAATGACTACAACTTTAGCTTTCCCTTTAACACATGAACAAATACAATGATGCCATGTGCTCAATCCATTGAAGGCCAAGTGTTCAAATCGTAAACTGTCATGTGTCACAATCCACAATCACCATGTTTAATATTAGTAATAAATCATTACTATAAAATTATTACATTATCACTAATATATGATTACAACTTTGGCTTCCCCTTCACACATACAAAACCTTTGCCAACTCATGATCAAATATTCACACATGAAATGGTGAATATTCATTTATTACCACATGGGCCAATCCCTATCAGCCATGTGTACAATATGCTAGTCATATGTGATTCATATATGAGTCATTTATGACATAACACGAGTAGTTAGCTTGCTTAGAGGGATTGCCACATGGACGTCCACCTCTAGGTAGTTTCTTGCCATGTGGCATCCACATTGACAGTAACAACTCATGACACGTGGATCCTAGGTGGCATGAATGATTCCATCAATGTCCGTTATGACTATTGGATGACATGTGCCATGTCATGTCATCTACAACTAAGTGTCCTTTCCAACTTGTCTGATATAACTTTGCAATTTTAGTCATATTGTGTCCTTTACAATTGTAAAACCAATCATAAAATGAGTCATAGATTTTCAATTTTTGTGTAATGATTCCTAAAGGGGCCACATTAATAAGGAATACAAATTTGTAATGATTTCCACCTTTTTTTTATTGTAATTGAAACTTCAAGCCATATACTTTGGCACACACTAAATAAACATGAGGAAAAAAAAATTATAATTATGAAAACATTTAAAGAAAAGGGCCCAAGAATATTATTTGGCCAATTTTTGTTCCTTGATTGTCCTTTGAGGGTGTTCCTAGTGGGTCCACCCAATCATACTTTCACTCTTTGGTAGATAGTAGGTAGGTAGGACATAGGTAGATAGATGGTAGGTAGATAAATAAGACGTTAATAGATAGATGGTAGGTAGGTAGGTAGGACATATTTTGGTTAGTAGGTAGGAAGAACATAGGTAGGTATATATTATGTGAGTAGGTAAATAGCTAACATAATAGGTATGGCAAGTAAGCTAGTTAATTAAATTAATATGGTTAATTTGATTAAGCATGGCTATTTAGTTTGGCCAATTTAACTAAGCCATGGGCATCTTGATGGACCACTTTTTAAATGTGTCATTTTTTACTAGATATAAGATATAATACTTGGTTCAAATGGTCACTTTAATTTTTAAAAACTAACCAAAACCATATTTTTTCATGCCCCATGCCTTTAGAAATATCTTGAATTTGATAGAAAGCTTAAATAACTATCCAAAATCCATGGCTTTTTTGGTTAGGTTTAGAAGAAAAAATAAATATACCTTAGTGTTGTTGTAAAAAATAGTTATAACAAGTATTTAGGTTTAAGGTGTAAAAGAGATGTGTGGGTGGGAAATGACTTTCTACATCCTCTAGCAATTGGGTTTTTTCCTAAACTAACCTTGGTTAATAGTCAGTACAAAGAAAATTAGATCCCAAAAAAATAAAATTAAAAGTCCATTGGAAATTTTCAAACTATCATTAACGGTCAATTGAAAATGTTGTTTTGGGTGCAAAGATTAAGGATAGATTCAGTAAGTATTGTTGGAATATTTCTTTTATCAAAATATCACATGATGGGTAGCCTTAAAAGCTTAAGAGTTTGATTCATAGTTAGCAATTATTTGCTTCTTCTCCTAATGAGAATTTTCTAAATCTCTATTTAAAGAAAGACATAAGTACATAAGTTTAACTTCCCATGTGACTTGGCTGAATTTTTTTGAATGTATTCTCAATAAAGAAACAAAATGTTTTTGCTTAAACCTTAACTTATGTACATAAATAATTTTCATAGTTGTCAAACTTTGTTATCAAATAACAAGCCAAATTTGATTTTCTTTGAAAATTAAATATTGAGGTCCAAGTGCTTTAATAGGTCTTCAATAGCATTAAGGTCTGTGATGACATAATGAATGTCCTTTTGGTTATAGTAGACATTTTAGTCAAGTTGAACCTTTTGAAAAACCATGATTTGTTGTAGTGAAGGCTTTAAGGTGGAATTTGAAGCCACCAAATGTTGGTTGAAGTTTTCTAATTCAAACAAGGTGATTGTTAAAAATGCTTATGAAGGAAAATTATATAAGTTGGTTGGAGTTGCATAATCCTTTGTTGTAAAATGTAACACCAAAATTAAGAAAAATGACTTATGGCATCAAAAACTCAAACATGTCTATGTGCAGATTTTAACAACCATGGAAATAAATGACCTTTGTTGAAGGCATGGATTTCAATAGAGATCATGGCTTGAGTTTATGTGATGGATGTGTGTATGGAAAACACCATTGTACCCCATTTCCTTTGAGTGGAGGTTCTTGTACAAAATAAATTATTAGGCTCGTGTATATAAACTTATGTGATCCCATGGCAACATTTCATAGAGGGGCAAAGGATTTTTTAACCATCATTAATGATTTTTCTAAGAAGACATTTATTTATAACATGAGGATTAAATTTGATGCTTGATAAGCTTAAGGTTTTCAAAGCTTTGATAGAAAATCAAATTAGAAAAAAGATCAAACCAATCAAATGTGATGGAGGTGGGGAATATAACTCTAAAAATTTCAATACACTATGCAAGGAAAATGACATTGTGAAGGAGATAACCATTCCATACATGCTAGAACAAAATGGTGTAATTAAAAAGAAGAATCAAATACTTATTGAAAATGTGTGATTTATGTTCCAACATATGAAGTTGGATCATAATTCTGGGCAAAAGTAGTGGCAACTACAACATATATCGAAAATTGAATCCTTATCAAAACAATTTTTAGCATGACACCAGAAAAGGTTTAGTGTGGGCACAAACCTTCTATAAGTCATTTGCCACAATAGTCACCAAATTACTCACATCCTAAAAGCATTCTATGACGACATGGGGGTGTATTTTTATGTGTGTATTAAAATTATATTTAAGATATATTACATATATCATAAATATATATTTGTGTGTATATTTATTATGTGTATGTATGTATATTGTTCATATAATGAAATAAAAAACTAATATTTGAACTCTGAAATTTATTATTCAAATCTGAAAATTAATATTTCAGTAATCAAATGTACATATATAATTGCATTTAAGAAATATTTATGTGAATTTGAATTTTTTATTTGCATTCCGATTTTTCTGTTCAATTAAAAATCATTATTTGAGTCTAAAAATAGCTATTCCAATTCTATAAAAAAACTTATTTGAATCTAAAAATCAATATTTGAACTCTGAACATTGTTATTCAAATCTGAAAACTGATATTTCAATACTGAAAATTCTTATTTCAATTCTGAAAATTATTTTTGAACCTGAAAATTGTTATTCCATTTTTGAAACATTTTATTTGAATCTAGAAATCAATATTTGAATTTGAAGTTTTAAACATGAATTCTTAAATTTTGTAGTTTTATTCAAAATATATATGTTTGAGTATAAAATTATAATTCAAATTATGAAAATTATATTTAAACATTAAAATCGATGTTTCAATTCTAAAAATTGCTACTGGAATTCATTTTCTATATATATAAAATTAAAAATCATTTGAATCTAAAAATTGTTATTGGAATTCTTTGTTTAAATATTTGAATTTTGAAAACAATATTTGAATGTGAAATTTTATATTTCAATTCTGAATTTTTACATTTAACTTTTTAAAAAACTATTGATCCTTAAAATTATATTTCAATGCTGAAAACTACTATTTCAATTCTTTAAAGAATTAGTTGAACTTGAAATTCGATATTTGAATCTGAAATTTGCTATATCAATTCCTTAAAAAAGTATTTGAATTTTTTTTTAATTATTTAAATTCAAAAAGCTTATTTGATCTAAATTTTGATATTTGAATTCTAAATTATTATTTTCGATACTAACAATTAATATTTCAATTTTGAGTTTTAAAATTTAAATTAAAACATTATTTGATTTGAAACCTTAAATTGCAATTCCAAATTATTATTTTGGATTGTCAGAATTAATATTTCAATTCAAATTTTTTTATATTGAGTCTGGACATTTCAACTTTAAATCTGAAAATTGACATTTCAATTCTGAAATTTTTATTTAAATTCATAGACTTATTTCATCTAAAAAATTATATTTGAATTCTGAATTTTTTTGGAATCTAAAATATTTCAATTCCAAAAATTATTGATTGAGTTTTAAGGCATTTTCCTACTAGTGTTATCCATAATGAATCATTTTAATAAATAATTATAATTTATTATATTCATTACTTATATGTTACACTAAATAATTATTTTTAAAACATAGATTTTTACATCTTATATTTTATATTATTAAAATAAAAGAAATTAATTACTGTAATTAAAGTTACATTACTTAAATCATTGTAATTACTTCATATAAGAATTAATTATAGTATATGCATAATTATTTTTTAATTGAACATAATTATTTACAATCTGTAATTTATAACTTTAAATCTGAATTAAATTTTTGGAAAGATTAAAATGTAGTTAAAATAATTATTGTAATGATTGTAATTTCAGGAATTATTATTAAGTAATTTAATTTTTTATTTAATTACTTATCTATGGTAAATTTTTCTACAATGATAAATGTAATTAATGTAACTATTTTAATATTACTTTTTTTAAATCGTGTTTTTTAAATTATTTTTTTCATTATTTATAATTTAAAATATATATTTAAAATACTTTTTTTCAAATTTAATTAATTAAATTTTTACATTGAATATATTATCTATAATTCGACTAGATATTATATATATATATATATATATAATTATTATTAGTTATTTATTATCTTTGAGTTATGTATGAACAATTTGTGAAAAACTAAATAGTTAGTTAGTTAAATATTATGAAGTTATTATTTATTTAAGTAGTTAATAATGAATATTTAATATTTGTAGTGTATAGTTTATATTTTAAATATATGTTAAAGTTAATCATTATTAATTAAATAATTATCTAATTATCTAGTGAGCCATGTACTCGAATTGTTTATAAATCTAAAAACTAAGAACAAAAGGCATGAAGAAAGTTTTGGAGTTGCAATTTAGTTTGTGAAAAAATTGCAACTTCAAATTTTATCCCATATTGTTTGTTTTGCATTCCTATTTTGAACACTATATAAACAAAGGGTGTGTTCATCAAATTTCACATTAAGAAAATTGTGCATATAAGATGAGCTAATCAAAAGGTTTAACCCAAAACAAAAAGAATAATTATGCATAATTTTAAACTATCAACCTCCCCAACCTACTTAACTACTTAGCTAGGTAAGTACATAGTATGACCTACCCACCTAGGTCAATTTATGTACCTACCTACTTAAGTACCTACTTATATGAATATACATTTAGCTTAAGAAGGTAAATTTATTTACTTACCTTTTTACCTAAGTAGGTAGGTAGGTAGGTATGTAGCCTAAGTTTATAAGCACCTATTTATGTACCTACCTAATCACCTTCCGACCTAATATTAATATTTTGTATTAAGTTCATCTTAAAGGTGCCACGTGGCATATTTACATTGGGCCATGTGTCATAATATAGGTTTATCCCAGCATTTGAATTAAATGTCTTACATTATTTCAAAATATTAATTATTATTATATTTTAAATAATTAAATATTAAAACACGTGGTAACACATCATTTGCTTCAATTGTGACCAAAATAGTTGCATTGTAGTTGCATGTGACAATACATATACAATGGAGTCAAAGGATGAACTTGTATTTGTTGATTTTCTCTTTTGTCCAATAGCTTTTGTCATTTGCAACTAATGTTTTATGCGAGTTGTCCAAGGTGACTAATAAAATTTTAGTCGCAAATGTCGCTTGCAACTAAATTTTAGTCAAAATTTTAGACTAATCGAAAATACATGTTTTTCTTCTAGTGATATGAGCTTGAATTAGTGAAAAATACATGAGCTATGCCTAGTTTTTGTAGTCATGCAATTATAACTTACATGGATTGTCTAGAAATTGAATGCAACAAATGGACTAGCAAACCTAATGCAATTATAGGTGGAGGTTATTTTGAAGCCATAGCTTCATGGTCTCCATTTGTGTTACCAAATTTTTTACTCATCATGTGAACTTAATCTTTCGTTGGTTCCCCCATGGTTGAGGGCCCTCCACAATTTGAATCACCTTGCTATCCAAATTTGGATCAACCCAAATTGGCATCTAATTAACAACCAAAGTTGCAAGATGTTTCCACATGCTCCAATGCTTAATGTGTTGCTTTTGCAGTTTTCCCTTCTTCTACAACCAACACAATTTAGTACATTTGCACAATAATGTGTTACAATGTCATTTGAGACAAATTGATTTTCCACATTCTATGCATTCTTTATGAGCAGTTTATCCATTTCATTAGTAGAGTACATTATGTGCCTCATTAAATAAATTATTTTTTAAAGTAGTTTTTTCTACACACTTCTATAAACATTTCTGTAAATAGGATTGTGTTTTTTAATTTACATAGTTATAGAACCTTGCACACATGCCTTCAAATAGGGTTGTATGATCTAAACTCCTTCAAGAGACCAAATTGTTTGCAAACAAAAACATCTTTTTGAAAATTATATCTTGAACCTATGGTTTGGACATCAAACTAACAACATATTATTGGGCTTCAATGTAAAAAAGCTTAAAGTTCCTAATTTCCAACTTCCATTTTCACCCTAAACAACACAAGACTTGGAGAAAAACCTTCACAACTTATTGTCATATGAACTAAAGGACTAAAAACATTATACATTGCAAAAAAAATTGAAAGATGTTTTGAATGGTAAAAAAGATACCTTCTTATGAGGTTTTTCCTTTTTTGAACTACTATCAAACCTTTCAAACACCTTGTCCTTGAGGTTGTTTTCAAGAAAATCTTTATTAGCCTTGATTGACTTGTCGGATTCAAAACCCTTCTCTTCCTTCTCTAACTCTACTGAACTACTAATTACCACATGCGATATAGTGAATTTGTATAGCCACTCACTACATTGAAGTGTTGAAGTAACACCAACTTGCAACTTCGACTTTTGACATCGCTTACAAATCTCCTCAACTACAACAATAATAGCTACAACCTCTTGATCTCTGTGCAAGCAAAGTACGAAAACATAGATGGTTAATTGTAAGTTCAAATTAAATATGAATTCAAGATAAACAAAAAATGAGAAGTGTAAAAAAAAAACTAAGTGTGAAAACTAAATGTGTGAGAGGTTGATTGTCAAAAAGTTTGTCGAATGTGATAGAAGAAGAAGAAGGGCATCATTTGAACTTTGAATTCAATGGCTTGGATCGATTTGATTTAATGATCTAAACATATTATCAAATTTGATAGACTTTAATCATGTGTTGCCATGTATACACTTTGCACATTGTTAAGTGGCAGCATCAAAATGATTGATTTTAGTCATTAATGCACCATTCATTATTTTAGGAAAATTTCTAATAAAATTTCCAGGGGTTGAGATTCTTTCTCAAATATGATCAAATGGCCTACATTTATTTAATATATTTTCAAATTTCCCACTACATTTACGATATATTCCATGAAAAATTTTGAAAAAAAATGAAAGGCTTGGATTAACTTACACAACCACATCTTCTTGACATTAAAGCAGAAAAAAGCTAGTTTAGGTCAAAAAAAGTTGGAGAACACATGAAACCCCTCTCTCAAATGCGATTGAAGTAGCACAAGCACATGATTTTTGTTGAAGAAAATGTAAGAACATTAAAAAAATGGAGAGAAGGTGAAGGCATTTACCTCCATTCTGGCCCAAGAAGAGAATCTAACTTTGCTTTGTTTTGAACTATCATGCACCTTTGAAGTTTTTCGTATTCTTTTGATGCATTAGCGATCTACCATTCACCGTCCATCACCTCCATATCCAAACATTTTGCAAAATCTATAGCAAGAGGTAGGTAACAACCCCTATCCCATATCACTTTGCTTTCCATTTCCCCTTTTCATTACATAGGAAACATTGATTTTTCTACCATCTTAGCTCAACATTAGTCTTCCATGTTTCTTGTTCTCTCTATCCTCAGCCTGTCCGACTAACTCACATTGAAGCTCCATTTCTTCCTATCTGCTTGGTGCAAAAAATGAACTTCCTTTGGATGGAAGGAAGAAGTAACCTTGAGAAGATTTTCCTAGAACTTTTTCACACTAGTTTATTGTTGATTTATTTTCAAGCATGGTGCTGGATTGATATTTTTTTCCCTCTCTATGAACATTGCCTCCATTTCTAGACTTCTGTGCCTCTAGTTGCATGGGACAAATTTATAATGTCTAGAAGCAATTTTTCTTTAAAATTCTAGTATTTACCATGGTACTAATGTAAATGCCAGTTCACCCAAGGAGTTGGACATCACCTCCCCAGTGTGACACACCCCTTGTTTTGCTATTCAATAGCATGCCAATGATCATCACTTGTAGTCCAGAACCAACCTTGATGAAGCACTTAGAATCATCATGCATGCTTTTCTCCCTTTGCTAATTGTAAAGAAGTTGTAAGAACTGAGAGAACCATAGACTCCCCAACTAATAATCAACTAATTTTTTTATCACAAGTTTATATTTCTCACCCCCCATGCCCTAAGAACTTGTAAATCGTGCATTGAAAAGTACAAGCCATAAACACCTGGAGGAAATTTCAATTAGATGTGCATCTGGAAAGCACCAGTGTTCGTTGCATTGAGCAGCTGTTGTTATCTCATTTTCTCTAGTTTGTTTAAATACATCACCACCGGAGGTTTATATTTAACTCTCTTCATTTTGACTGCCAACAGTAGAAATATTGGCAAGAGATATATAAGCAATACTCATATATGCTCATATACTCCACATAACATCAATTCTACCCAAATGCATCCAGCTGCTATTTGTCCAGAGTGGATCATATAAAATTCACATATTGCAAGAAAATCTGCTTGGAAGAGTATATATCATCACACCCTTTCAATCTTTAGCACCAACAAGGCAGGAAAGTAGATGTGGTTCTATCCAAACAACACTTGCCCCTCAATCTTTGAAGCCTCCATTCCTGAGTTCTGTGCAGATGCAAGCCTCATTAGCTGCTCTCAAGCAACAATAAAAGGCAACACCATGAGCATAAAAGTTTCATAATCCATTGTAGCAACTCCTGTGTAGTTTTTATCCTTCTCCTTGAACTTCTCTGATAATCCCTGTACAACCCCACATGTTCAATGCTTCATGACAGGATCCGCAAAAAAAACACCTCAGCCCTTCATTCAAATGTCCTGTTCCCAGATTCATGAACTCTTCTTTGCACAATCCATCCAATTTCCATTCTCAGAAAAAGCAGCAAACTCTGTCAATTACCATAAATTAGAGAGACAACCAAAAAAGAGATAACCACTGGAAGAGCAAGCATACCTTCACAATAAGCCCACACCTGAAAGTTAACATCACAAGCACCCAATCCCACCAGAAGATAAACAGTTAACACAGAGAAGAAACTGAAACTGCTTTTCTTCTGATCTACAAAAAAACTTCCATGTTTCACCCCATATTTCTGACCAGAGATCGATTATACCATGCTTAAGGCTCTTATCACAATATCAACAAAATCAAACACAAAAGTGTTCCTCATGTGCTCATGGGTCCAGAACACTTGATTATCTTGACTAATACTATGTCATATACCAACTTGGGGGGTTACAACATACTCAATAAAGTTATCATATTCAATGCTCCTTCCTCGTCCTGTTGTGTCATACTTCGACACAAGTATGTGCAAGACTTGAGGAGGAATATTGAATCCAAGGCTTAGCAGTGCCTCTCGTAACTCATTCCCCTCAATCGTTCCGCTCCTGTCTCTGTCAAACCTCTCAAACACAGTCTACACCAAAAAGTAGAGTTTAGCACTCAACTGTTAACATGCTACATAATATTTGGCCAGTTCAATAAGTAAACATGCATGTGTCTCTTAAGCAGCAACAAAATCAAAAGTGAATCAAAATCTAACAATTGCAAGCATATGTTTTCCTGGCATTTCCAGAACTTTGGCTTGCCAAAACCTGAATGGAAACCCATATCACTAGGGCTCAACAGCGGCACATCCATCATGAGGGATTACTACTTAAAAGAAGAATAGGCAACTAACTAACAAAGGAACAGGACACATCACCTATGAGACTGCAGAGAAAACTCCCACTAACATCTTGAAGCTAAGCATTGTGCCAATTCCAGCAATGCCAAAAAACCCACACGACAGGCATAGTCATAACCTTACAAGTGTCACTCACAAAGTATCAGACCATCACACCTTATCATGACTAGCAGTAACTAGCTACCATTACTCCCCCACACTTTATCAGCTCCTGACAGTGGGTGTGGGTGTAGAGATATAGTTAACAATCTGCTCACAACTTTGGGCAAACAATTGTACAGAAATCTGCAGCCTGAGTTTCTTCTGTCAAATGATTTCCAGAAGCAACAGAAAGACTATAATCATGATGTTAGCTAGCACTCCAAGAAACATAGCTGGACTAGCAACACCAATAGTAGCCTCATTAATCAAGCACAACAAGCTTGTGAGGATAAGCTTCATTTCATTTTAGCTTGCCCTCTGTACAAGCAAGCAATCTAATGCATAGAAGGAACGCCAACATGAAGGATTAGAATTTCACCTTGAGCATATTCCTTCACAAAGCACAACACTGCTGCAAAATCAGCAACAGTAGAGAAACAATACTAACTGGCAGGTATGAGATGCTACCTGCCACTGATCAATAGCCATCCACAATGGAACAAACCCTGCTGGTCCTGCAGCTCAACAAGAAAGAAATCAGCACATAGCTCCAAAGCCAGTCTGAGAGAGGCTTTGAAGCTCAGGAGAGAGCATATCAAAGAGCAAGTAAAAAGGCATTTTCTAGAAAGGTTACTCTCAGGTGATGATCAAGGTATTCTCATTCTACACAGAGTTTCTGGCGTCCGACTGGGCTGGCCCGGAATGGATCAAAGGAAATCAGTTTGGAAGTATTTGAAGTGAGCAGCTGGCTGCGTGTGTGAACAAATGATGGAGGAGGAAGAGGAAGGTACCAATGCGAGTGGCGTCGGTTTTGTTGTCTGCGTACAAGTGGAGCATGAGGCGCACTGTCCGAGGACTAAAATCTCCATAATCTGCTGACAAAATTCTTCCCAACTCCTTTGCTTCGATAGTTCCACTTCTGTCTGTATCTGCCTGCTCAAAGACTCTTACAATTTCAGGATCTGTGCCTGGTGGAAAGTGCGACCTGATCGACGTCGGCTGACCATACGGGGTTTGTCCATATGCAGGATATGTCTGTCCGTAAGAAGAGTATGCAGACGGCTGCTGTCCATAAGACGAAGCTGGTGGTGGCTGGCCGTAGTTAGTTTGTTGCTGACCATAAGAACTCGGTGCAGAATCGCCGTAGTTGTAGGAGCCTCCAGTCTGTCCATAGCTTGGGGTTTGTTGTTGCTGCTGCTGCTGCCAGCCCTGCCCCTGGGACTGGCCACGGTAAGGAGGAGCACTGGGATTCCCGTATGATGACATCGCTGCTGCTAAACTGTAATCCTTCTGATGTGTAAGTACCGCACGACAGTGCACGCACGAAAACAAAAGTAATCCCCCCGCCTTCTTTGATGGGATGGATCGATCGATGGCGCTCTTTCTTGTCTCCAACGAAGCACCTTCAACACCTAGAAATAAAAATGACGATGCCAATTACAAACAACAGTTCAGGCCACAAAAGACTTTCGAGCAGCAAATAAAAACGCAAAAAGTTCCAGATCCTTTTCTACTTGCTACGTACTAACTGCACTTGCTGCAACGATGCTCTTCGTTTTCCAAGCAAGACGATCGCCGCGTTGGCATTGACGACGGGCAGGGAGGAAGCTCAACGGCAACAGCGCACAGCGAGCGAGAGGACGGTGTACGACCACGGGGCCGTTCCTTCCTTCGTTCGGTCCACTGTTGGTCCGGAGACTGGTACCTGCACAGGCCTGCACCTGGTATCGGCAATGGTATCTATCAATCAGCCCTTTTTTTCGCTGGCTATATGTATAGCCAAAAAGCTATATTAAAATTTAAGAGTGCTAAAATCAACTGCTTTTTGAGATTTTCAATAGCCATAAATCGACCAAGTTTTAAGGAAAAAACGCCAGATTTCTGCTATTGCTCAAGTATGTATTCAGAAATCATAGAATTTAAAAAAAAATACTTTCAAATATAGCTTCTTGTAGACAAATTTGGCTAAATCTTTCTGTGGATCAGTGCCACTTTGGATACATCACAAAATTTATCAAACAAAAACATTGGTATCAATGCCAATAGTCCGGATGCTACCGGATTGATACATGACTTATGTCCATAGGTTCTCACTAATGTTGTGTGGTTGTTGGAAGTGTAGGTGGTGGTGTTTTGGGCATCTTGCAATTCCTAATATTATTGGAAGTTTTATCAATGTTTTGTTTTAGGTGAGCTTCTTATTTTATTTTTTTGTTTTTATTTTATCATTTGCATTCCCTTTTCTTATGGTTGTATTGTAATTCCCTTCATTGTGGTGTTGCATAGGAAGTTTTAAGTTTTAAGATTTACGATGAGTTCTTTCATGTGGCTCTTCTTCATTTATATATTTTTGTAAATGTAGGTGATGGTGTTGCGATCAACTTGCAATTTTTAGCATGGTTACAAGCTTCGTCAACATCTTGTTTCAAGTGAATTCCTTACCCCTTATACTTTACCTTTTTTTATCATTTTGTACTTCTTTTTTATGGTTGTATTGTAATTTCTTTCATTGTGATCTCGCATAGTAAAGTTTCAAGATTTATGTTGAGTTTTTACCATGTTGCTCCTTTTCACTTACATTTTTGCTAGTGTAAGAGGTGATGTTGTGATCATCTTGCATCTATTAGCATTGTTGTAAGCTTTACATGTGCTTCGAATGAGTATTTATACATTATCCAACATATAGAATATTTCATATGTATGGTCATTTGTAACTATTTTGGTGCCAACCCATGTTTTGTCACTTAGAGTTCCTTAATGTTGACACATGGTGACATTTGAATGCATTCTATTTTTTTCTTTTATAAATGAGAAATAAAAGAGACCCAATCTCTATTAATTGGGTTAGAATATAACATTGGGTTAGATTCTTATATTTGAATGGTTTTAGATTGTAACACATAGTGCAATACAAATTTTTCACATGGCATATTAGTTTAAATTTACACTAAACAAATTTTAATTAATATTTAGGTAGGTTGGTACCTAAGTAGGTAGGTGAATTAATAATCTAAATACCTACCCACCTACTTAAGCAACCTACCTACTTAGGTTAAGTGCCTACCCATTTAAGTAAATCCAAATAAGTAGGTAGGTCAAATTTTTTTAATTGATACCAAATGAACTAGGTACCTACTTACCTACCTACTAGGTAGATAGGAAAATAAATAGATTAAGGAGGTAGGTAAACTATTATGATGCATAAACATTTCTTATTTTTATTTTGGGTTCAATTTTTTCATTTGCTCATCCCAAATGATACAACTTTTTTACTTCAATGATGTTGTGTAACCAAAAAGAAGGGGGTTCGGAAATCTAACAACACATGTACTCTCCTCTGTGGACCATGGTGTCACATGTTCTCCAGATCGATCTCACCCCTACTGACACCTCAACATCTCCAAAACTCGTCCATGCCTTGCTGATTTCTCTGATCCTCAACAATTCAAAGACTGACAGACACAACAATACAACAATGACACAACACACATCTCCTGTCCTATACTTCCACACTGATGCGATTCAAAGAAAAAGAAGCTCTTGTATCTTATTCATAGAATATACACATCCCCGAAGGTACAAGCGTTTCCTCCAACAAATTCACAAAAAAGGAAGTCTGAAAGTTCCTAGGTTTCTTGCTTCTTCTTTGTCTCGCCCCTCAATTCTTCTCCAACAGAAGCTCAACTATCCGTCAGACGCAACGGAAGATCACTAGCACAGCTCAGCTCCCTTCTATAGAACTCCTTACTATGCTCCCAAAAATCTCTCCTCCTCCTCTTCTCCAAAACAACCTTCCTGATCCTTTTTTTTTAGAACTCCCTTCGTTTCTTCCAAAGGATTCCTCTCCAAATCGCCTTGTCTTCTCCTTTACGCTCCCAAACCGCCATTTCATAATTACAGCACCGACCTAGATCACAACTCAGAGCCGCCATCCATCCTCCATTCAATAGCAGCCATCCTGCAAATCTCCTAGCAAAACACTTCACACAAACCAAGCGGTACTCCCCATGCAGATGTAATGCAAAGGCAGCCGTCATAGACACAAAACGGCTCAATGATGTGCCAATTAACTTCCCTGATCAGTGTGCGTGCACAAGTTGGGGTAACCTAATTTCCCATTACAGATTAATGAACATAACACTAACAAGAATAAACTTGTTCAAGACCATCTTCACAAAGGATTTGCCAATTGTAAAGCATTTGCTACATTGAAGTAATCAACTTTGTGCACAAGCTTGTAAAGTCAACATGCAACCAATGCCAACATGCATTGCACACACATATGTGGTGTTTCACTTTCCAATCAAAGGTCACAACTTGTTTATTATTTGCAAAACAACTTTTCTAGTGACTTACAAATATTCTACTCATCTTGAATCTCATATTGAGTCATAAAGAAGTTCGAATAACAAATGGTAGTCTAATATTTAACCCAATTTCCAACGTCCTTTATCATCATCAAATTGAAATTGCAAAAAAACCTAAAGTGATGCAAGACAACACCATTCCACACACTTTCAACCAACAATTTAGCATTGGGTACTAAGAAATCCTTTATTAGAAATGTCATCACTCTCATCATTTGACTTTCAACCTCAAAGCATAAAAAACCCAACTCTTGCAACTGCAAAAAAAATGGAGAAAACTCATTAACAACAATAATTTTGATGGTGGCACCCTTACAAGGTTCAAATTGAAATAAAAATAGTGAACTAGAGGAGTGAACTTGAACACATGAAAAAGAAAAAAAAACAAAAAGTGAATGTGGGTAGTGAATTGGAGGAGTGAACTTGAACGTAAGAAAATGGAAAAAAAACTAATGATTGTTGTGAATTGGAGGAATGAACTTGAACACATGAAAATGAAAGAACTTTTCCCATAGAAAGAATGAAAGCTTGAACATGTAGTAAAAAAACAACCCACTAGGGGTTGAAGGCCCCTCCCATTGGTGGGAGGAGGTGATCCCCATGGATTGGTGTAGTTTACTATTGTAATTGCATAGTGGTAATGCATTTTAAAATAATTATTGGATAATAGAACACAATGAAAGAAAATAGAATCTAAAGGTTTTCAAATAAAAGGAAAATTGAAATATTTAGGTTTAGGATATTGTCTAGAATCCTATTGATAAATAAAGGCATATCATGTAATATATAACATTTAAATGACACCAAGATGAAGTTTAAAGTTTCCCTGCTTTTTGATTATTTGCAAGAGAAACTTTTTTTTGCAAGAATGATATTTTCTAGCATTGCACGATGTTTGGAAAGCATATTTGGTGTTGTAGTGGACTTTTTTTCAACCATGTTGCCATGCACCTACAAGCAACATACAACATCACCCCATAATGAATCCATGACCATTTACGTGCATTTATAAGAATTTCAATAAAACGTAAAGAATGACATCTTGGATTTATTTTGATTTATTTGTTTGAGGTCCAAAAATTGAAGCAAGAAAATAATTGTAACATTGATGAAAAAAGTACATACCTAAATGCAACTTGTATTTTCCCATATTGTTGTATGCATGTATGTATATGCATGTAAATCTATATTCATTTCCATTGTGAAATGTTAGAAAGTGTTTGTTTTGTTAATTTATTGATGCAAAAATGTGATGCATAGTTTTAAAGATTTGAGAATATATGTATTGAAACGTAATTTGGGTGTTTGCAAGATATTGTGGTTAAATTAATCATTTTCAAAAGTGCAAGATGCGAAATCATTTGAAGATTGCCTATTATTTTCAATTTTTTTCTATTTGTGACCCTTGAAAGCATGACATATGCGAGGCCAGGTGCAAATGCTTCTTTTATATCAATAATATCTTTTGAACTTATTGTTGCACCTTGTGATTTGTGTCCAGTAATAGCAAATGCTGATGTGATTGGAAGTGTTGTTTTATAATAATATCCATCATATGTATATTTGTGTTGAAATATATGTTTTTTCAAAACCATTTTTATGGAGTTAGTTGTTAGTTGGACTTCTATGGTGGTGACATTGTTTTTAGTATCAAATATGATAGATGTTATAGTTGCAGTTGTGCCATTTACAACTCCTTTTTGTATTGATGTTGTTTGTTAACATGACAAGTGCACCTACATCAATGGTATGTATGTGGTTGAAGGATTTGTTGTTCAACAATGGTTGAATATGTTCTATGTTTGTAGCATTTGTGTCCATTTTTATTTAGTATATTTTCCAAGTTGGAAAATATTTTTGTAAAACAAGGGTGTTGTATTTTTCAACATTGACTTTATGTGTGCAGATAATTGTTGTGGTTTTATCAATGTGAAAGTCTATTTCTTGAATTTGCAAAAAAATAGTGATAAAACTTTATAAATTTCCTTTATGGTTGGTTTTTTTTTCTTGAATGATGTTAAGAAATTGTAGGTATTCTGGATTTGTGGCATGACACATTGATATGGACAAAAAAATTTGTTGTGCCATTTTCCAAAAGGACATAGATTTTACATGACAACTTTTGCATCATGTCATTTTGTCGTAATTTGTGTTTACAAATTGGTGGTAATTGTGCAAGGTCACCAATTAATAATATAAGTTTTGTTTCAAATGGAGATGTTTCTATAATAGACATTGTTGTTTTAAACGTTGTTCCACAACAGAAAGTATGTTGTTAGTCATCACGGACATTTCATTTATAATGACAACATTTGCAATTTTTAGTTTTTCTATGACATTACTAGGTTTAGGGAGGATTGATAAATATCCTTGCACTAGAATGCGAAATGCAATGTGTACTGTAGTTGATGTGGAACACAAATGAAATGTTGATGTGCCCATAGTCGCTGTTAACAATACGTTTTTGCCAAGTGTTTGAGAATATTGTGTGATGTATTTCAAAAAAAAAAAAATTTCAGTTTTAGGTGTGCATGTTAAAACATGCATCACTTGTGGGTTTTCAATAATGGAATGGAATAATTTTTGTTGTTCATGCTTGAATTGCATCATTGAAAGGTTTTTGCCAAATGTGTGTTTCAAAACTTTGACTTGATATTTATTTCATTTGATTGTTTACTAATTATGGGAGGTATTGTTTCAAATGTTTTGTGATGCAGGTCAAGATATGGATGGTTTTCCAATATTTCTTGAAGAAGTTGGCTTCGTTTTTCTACTTCCAAAAGGTTTCTATGTGCTATTTCATTAGGTACATTTGTATTTTATCTAAATCATGTACAAGCCCACGAAAATGGTATTCATGTACATAGTTTTTTTGCAAATTGGATGCTGAGAGTAAATCAAGCTCTCTTCAAAAACACATATTTTGTACTAATATATTGTAAAAAAACCCTTCTATGTTGTGTGTGGGGTGAAAGTATGTGAATCTAGTCAATTTGTTAGTTGTGTAAATGTAGTTTTTTAAGTTGTCCTCACCATGACATTTTGAAGAAAGGCGTTTTAGTTTGTCAAATTCAAATTTTGTAAAATATTCGATGAAAGTCATGTTTTCAAAATGAGAAGGTCGATTCATATAGACATCTATGGGATGAAATCACAAAATTCTTGATCTTGTGATAATTTTTGTGCGCATGTGAAGGTGTTTTGAATAATTGTGCTCACAACAACATTTTTTTGAACTACATGTATTTGTAAACATGTGAGTGTTACTTCTTGAGGAAAAATAGGTTAATAGATAATGAAAGAGGATATAAGTTGAAGTTGTACTTTCGGAAACATCTTGTAAGCCCAATCATTCTACATTTTTTTTGTTTAGATTTAGTGTTCCATGTGGTTCACATTTCATAATGTAAATAAAAAGGCAATATGACCAATATGAAAAAATAATGTATTGGATATTGATATGTGCATTCCATAATAAAAGCAAACATGCATGGTATGGCATTTTGTTACGATCTTCATACCTTGGGGCAATAACTTTCCCATCAATTTGTGTAGTTATTAAATTTGGATTATTGGTTTGGTTGCATAGTAAATGGAAATCCATGTTTATAATGAGATTTGTGCTTGCATCTATTTCCACATGTGTGAAGTTGTTTTCTCATTACTAATTTGTACAAATTATGTTGCATTGCATTTGTGGGGTCTATAAATTTGTTTTTATTGTTATTGAATATTGTTTAGACGAATGTTATGATTTTGTTTGTGATACGTCAATGTCAATTTCCATAATCCATAAGATGATGTGGGCATGAAGTGATCCACGTTGTTGAATTTCATATTGTATGACATGTTGTTTTATGTTTCCCAATAAATGATGTGATGATAAAAGAAGTTGCATAAATATGTCGACTTTAGAATGAAATAATATGACTCACTCTACTAGGCAATCTTTCCAATTTGACATATGTAATTTGCATCTGAGGTGCAACTGAAAGCAACAAGGCAGCTGAAGGAGGTCACAAAGCAGCTAGCCAAGCCCAAGAAGGCAAGAGAGTTTGGGAGGTCTGACCGTGACCTGAAGGCACTGGAGCTGAAGGTTGCTGAATGCCAATCAGTGGTGGACGAGGTTGGTGATCCACCATTGAAGTTCCTCAAGGCAACAGAGCGAGTGAAACTGGTTCCAAACACCACCCACAGGCTAGGGCAAGCTGGCATTCCCGGCCTCAAAGCAGCATTTGTAAGTACCCTAGCTCCCTCTCCTCCAAACCCTTTCTTGCAAAGATTCACATGCTTGTGAGATTCTGTCGAGTTACCTTCTCTGTTTGCGATACCTTTGTGATGCGACACCTTTGCAATACCTTTGCGATGCGATTCACATGTTTGTGAGATTCTGTCGAGTCACCTTCTCTGTTTGCGATACCTTTGCGATGCGATGCCTTTGCGATACCTTTGCAATGCGAATTGCATCGCAAAGATAGGTATATGGTGTTTTGGCATTTTGGGTAGCGATAGTAGATATGATGGGATTTGTTTTGCAAAGTTTCAGTATGCGAAGGTCTGCATTTCACAAAAGTGGTCGGAGACTTGAATAGATTATTTATGCGTTTTTTTACCTGTTGTATTATGGGGACAATACAAGAGGTACAAGAGGAAGATCACAACTGCAGAAATGAATATGGGCCAGGAGCATGGCAAGGAACATCTTTTTGCACATGTTGATGCATTATTGGTGAGTGGGTTTGGTTGGGATTCAATTTCTGTTTGTGTTGAGATTGTTTTCATTTGAATCAAGATTTTCATTTATGGTGTTGACTAAGCTTTGCATGTTGAAATGTAGGCATCTGAGGGTGAGAGTGAGAGCTCCCAGGGCAGCAGTGATGAGGAGGAGAGAGCAGCTAGCACTACTGCTCCCAATGCTACCATTAGTAGTGGACCTAGTTCATTTGCTAATCAAAATGAATGTTCTGCAGGGGGCAAAGATAAAGAGGATAGGGAAGAGGACGAGGACGAGGGGCAGGGGGACGATGAAGAGAGGGAGGAAGATGAGCAGCCTCCCCCTCCCCCAGAGAACACTAGGAAGAAAGATTCAAGGAAGAAATCCAAGAGGGGAAGGAAGTCTAGATAGACAACTAGTGTGATAGATACCCAAGGGTTGCAAACCCTTTTACATTGTAAATTTTGAAATTTTGATATAGATTTTTTTTTTTGCGGCCCAAAGTGACTCCAAATGAATATAAACCCTGCTTCCAAAATAAGAATACAGCGCCATGCTCTTGCAATACACAGTGCATCTCAAAACCATTTGCGAGTCATAATTCTTCGCAACACTGTAAAAGCCAAAAGACCAATAATACCATGTCCCAGACATCGCTACACTTTTACGAGTAAAATCATTCCAGAACATGTTTGCGAAATCTATGATTTCGCAAACTTTTAACGATATTCTGAGAATCCCAAATTTTTTGCATTAGATCTCAAAAGCCTATCGGTTTCCGATATAAGATCTAACGCAAACGTGTTAGGATGCTCAAAATGCCGCTAAAAGTTTGCGATAGATTTTGTATTGGAAACCGATAGGCTTTTGAGTCAGTTCGCTAAGTCGTTGCGGGGATGGGTTTGTTGCACAGAGTTTTCGATGTAATGTGAATCGCAAATTGTATATAAAAGCAGTTATAATCGAAAACATTTTGCGATGGTATCAAGTTCAGGAGTTGTGAAGGACTTGCGATTGTACGGGTGCGAATGTTATTGTATCGCAAAAGGTTAAGAGTTTGCGAGGAATTATGGTTCACAAATGCGGGCTTTTGGGAACTTCTTTCTTTGTTGTTTGCGATGATATGTGGATCGCAAAATAGCCGTTTGTTGTTGTAGTGATTGTAGCTTACACCATAAGTTTGTGTATTGCATAAAAATGTGCAACAACCAAATTGCAAGAGTCGCACATCATCAAGGCTACCAATGGTGTGAACATTACAATCCTCTATATATTAGAAGAAAGTCCCTAATGAACTATAACAACATACACATAATCTTGTGCCAAGACACAAGTCAAATTATAGAACAAAACAATGGATAAGGTTTTTTTTCTATCTAGGAATCTCTTTTATAGTATGGGATTGATGAAACATTACATTCTATTCATTTGGAAGGCATCTACAAGCACCTTCAAGAAGCATGATAAGTATAAAGCCAAAACATTCATAGTTTTCCTTCAATGGTTTCTAGAATTTTTGTTTCTCCCACAAAAAACCAAATTGTTTGCGAATCAAATTCCAAAAAGTTCAAAGAACTCAATAGTCAATTAAACTGTTTCATTAACTTAACATGTCAACTTTCAAATTGTTGATGATGGAATTGGCCATCCTGAGGGACAGAGGCATTCCACGTGTGGTCTATGAAATGGGAGAGTGCATAATACCCTTAAAAAAAAAGTTGTCTATGTTCTTGCAACTTTAGTATACACTCCTCAATTGTGTTTTCAAACATTATCAATGAGTAACACACACCAAACCTGTAGACCATACAATTAATGGATTCAAAAATTGTTGTGTCCACCTTGATGAACTTTCCCAAAAGTAAGTTGCTTCATGATAATGACCCAATAGGTTCAGCATATGCAATCATAAGCTAATATGTTCAAAAATGCTGAAAAATTTCACCTCACTTATGATTTCAATCAACTTTAATGGAATTGCTAGATGACTTGACAAGAGACAATCATAAGATGGTCCTCTACTACCACCAACAACCAAAATAGGAATGTTAAATGGCAAATGGTACAAATATCTTCATAAGTAATGATGATTTATCCTTACTTACAATTTAAGTGAACTTAAATGGAATTGAGAGGTGACCCCAAAATAATGTTGTCAATTCTCAGATCTAAACATAACCACAATTGATGTCCAAGCATGAAAAAGAGAAAAAAAACCCTTTAGAGAAAATATAGCAAAACCAAAGCTATGGATTGTTTTAGACAACAAGATTAATCATACAAATGTTCAAAAACTTCCAACAACAACATGTATTTATATTAAACACCTACCACAACAACCTTACTAACTTCATTAACTTTTACTTGTGGATATCAATGTCAAAACATAACATGCTGAATTTTTGTCATAATAATTGGAAGGATTGGAGTAAATCAACTTTTGGACATGCACACACATGTAATAATTTCATTGTAACCAACAAATATTCTATTAGTAGTACATGCTTACACAAATAAAATTCATGTTGATTAATTTAAAAACTGACATGTGTAAAAATGTTGAAGCAATTGATGTAAAAGTAACTACTACATGGTGGAGAAGATGAAATAATTAAGGCCCCTATAATAGGGAAAGTTGAACAAACCAAAGAATAATGCAACTAGGTTTTGCATGTATTGTAGTGCAAAGGTTATTGACACATGTCTTGTGACAAGAAAACTACAAAAACAAACACTATTTGTATGTATGCTTACATAGCACATCTTTTGTTCTTAACTATTATTAGATAATTTGGAAACTAACATAATTAGACCAACAATATATAAGTTGCCAAGTTGCAAACCAATTGTATGGGCCTAGATCACAAGTAATGCTTCAAATTTGAATTGATGTACAATGTAACAACATTTGTGTAGTAGAATGTGATTCACAATATCACAAAGTGATAGTACTATTGAGAGGACCAAAACTTCATGAACGATGGCAAAAAATGCTAAATCAAAAGTCAATTATGGAGTGCTTTTATGTAAGTCGAAAATTGAATTAACACAAAATGTAGCAAGTGAACCCAAAAAACCAAAGGTTGAAAAGACGTACCAACCAATTTAAGCACAACGAATGTTATTCGATGTTTGCGAATTTAGGGATTTCAAGACTCCAATTACTTTCAAATCTATGCCATAAGTGAATGACATTGTGATAGAATATGTTAATAAGAAAGTAGCTTGCCTGCAAAAGCATGATGCACTTCCTTGCCTAGGTCAATCTAAAGATCTTCATCAATTGTTGCTTAAATATATGATGTAAGAAATTGATTTAATGAGGTTTCCTAAATAATGCAACATGTCAAATTTTATGTAGGATACATGAAAGTAATGTTGGAGGTTTTGGATTATAGTACATGGATATTGAAAACAACCTCACAAATTGGAAGGCAAAAAAAATGTTGAAAGAAGTGGTCACAAGAGACCTTGCACCATTTCAAATGTACAAGTTTAATTCGGACTTTGAAATTGTGGACATGAGCATGTGGTCAGATTATCATTTGAACAAGCTTCCAACCTAATAAAACACATGGCCAACAACGATACACAATGAAAAACTTCAATTACAAACCCCAAAAACCTAACAATTGCATCACGAAAAAAATAAAAATAGAAATAAATGGGTTTATTACTATGTATACAATCACTTGTAGGCAAGTTTTAAGTTTTTGATTGTTTTGTTTGTTTAGCCCTTACACCATTATTGTATGGCTAAATTGTTCTAATTTTGATGCAAGTGATGTTCATTGTCTTGGTTGTTGTGTGGATGCACCACTGCAATGTTGATACATATGATATTAATAAATAATAATATGTAATTTTGCAACGTTATGTATGTAGGGACACTACTTGAATGTATGTTGGATAATCAATTGATGCAAAAGAAAGATTTGAACAACATGCACATTGTCCTCCAAAGAAGATGAAACATGATGCTTCCAAATTCAAACCATTTCACATGCATTTCAGTCTTCATATTGAATATACCATTATGAAGAAGTATTTAGTTAATAAAAAAGAAATACAGCTAATAATTTTTTTTAAAACAAATATTAAATTATGATATAATGTACTTAGAGGATGCCCTTCATGTGATCCCATTTATTGGAAGCAACGAAGATGAGATGTAACATATCATATTGTACAATTATATCCTTTTATTTATTATCATAATAAAGGATAGAACAAATTTTTTCTTCCACATTATGAAAAAGAATGAGAAAAGATGCACATTACATACTAGTTTTGAGAAAGTCATGGCTATGTTCATAAAACTGAATGAAGTTTATGCCACCATACATAAGCTTGTTAAAGTGCAACTTGTTAAGATTGTCTTGAAGAACCATAGGCATACTTTTGTTGAACTTGATTGCCACCCCTCTACACTTAGTGAAAAGAATAGCCACATAGATCCAAAAATCAAACAATGACTTATGTACACACATAACAACTCATCTACTCTTTATTTGCACAAATTAAATACTAAAACCATGTTTCCATATGTATGTCTAGCATCCACAAGTAGACATCCTAGCATAAATTCCAAAAAATAGACAAATATGTGTACTTGATTAAATGCAAGGGCTATAGATACAACTCCTTTCATTAATCCATCCCACCAAATAATAACTTGCAAAAGTGAACCAATGTCATCATCATTATACGAGTTTTTTAATATTCCAGAACGATGTCTGAAATTAACCAATCAAATTGATGAATGATTGAAACATATTCTATCTAGACTAAACATTATTCCATATGGCATGAACTACACCCTCTATATAACATCCAATTTGCCCCTCCTCTGTCACTTTCTCTTGACCTAAAGCTTGAAGAGCACCATCAAGTTTTTATCTATTTATTGAGTGCAGATAAAGTGGTATGGCTTAAAACATGAACAATGCCCCTTATGTAACCTCAAAGAGTTGAATACTATGGAGTAGAAAGGCACAAACTTTATCATGGAAATCATTAGTCTGAGAACAACATGGGTCATTTAGAACATTTGATCGCTTGGCAATAGCTAAGGATTGAAGTCCTTGCTTTGAAAATTTGTCAATCATTGAATGTACATTTGCAATAATCTCTACTTTGTTGATAGCCAAATCCAATATCTACAAATCTAGAAAATAATTATTAAGGGATTATTTGTAAGGATCAAATGAGGAGACATAGTGACACTTATTCAAGAGCACCTTTACTTGCACGATACCATTTTCCATCAAAACCATCAATGTAAGTCAAAGTTGTCCTCTTATCTACTGGGTTGAACGGTAGGAAATGAATCTATGTTATGTTTACATGTGCCTGTAAATCATCAAACATACATGAACTTTAATGATACATTTCATTACAAAGACAACTAAAGGTCACCTATTTCCCATTCTCTAACTACTGTTGTATCGAGAAAGGTCAACCTCTTACCTGTTTGGGATCATCCAAGATTCCCACAATGGCTGCGTTAATAACATCTTGATTTTCAAGGTTGGATGCTATAGTTGCTAGCAAGGACACCAAATCCTTGTCAACACCCGTGGAAAATACTTGTAATCCATTGCCATAATTAAGTTTAAAAAACATAAGCAAACATTGGAAACACTTTAGAGGATTCACACAATATTTACTTCTGAAGATGTGGGTGAAGAGAACAACTTGCCTTAGTACTGTGCTTAATTTGAAACATGAACATACAAGAAAATACCTTTGCATTTCATATATAGGGAGCAATATTCCACTCTTAGTTTTTGCATACCTCAATAAGGTTATTGTCAAATGTTAGTTTGTTCAAGGTAAATGTTCTTGTTTTGTCATTATAAAACACATCCATTCCAAGCATCTCCTCAATGGCAATCATGTGCTTTGTAATAACACCTTGCATTCAATCAAAGAGTTTCATGATCACTTGAACAACACCAACTTTGGAATCAGCAAGGCCTAAATGCCCTTGTCCATACATATACATCAACGTGATGGAATGACGAAGGTAAGTAAGTAATCATGTGACAAAGCCCAAAGGAATAAAATGAAGAACATGTTGGGAGAGTTGATGGAAACCAATGGCCATGGCGATAGACAAAACTATAGGCATGGCAATAGGCATGCCACCAATGAGCAACACCAATAGGTTTTTGATCCCCTCACAATATGGTTGATGTTGGATGGGGTACATGATAAGAATTTGAACAATGATGCCTATGGCAATTGAAATGATGCAAACATTACCAATTGTTATAAGAACATGCAAAAACCCATAAAATCTTGATCATCATGTTTCACATGTCCAAGATAGAAGAAACAAAAGACATATAAAGATGGGGGAACATGCTAATGCAAATAAAAACAATGATAAAAAAACACAAAAATAATGAAAAAACCTTTTGGAAATGGCCCATCTGTTCATGGAGTCCACCAAGAGAGCAACCTTTCCAAGAAAGGTGTACACACCAATGACAATGATAATAACTTCAATCTCGCCTTGCTTACATGTAGATCCAAAAAAAAGTTCATCTCCTAGCTTTTTTGTAGCTAGCATTGACTTTCTAGTTAGTGTAGATTGGTCAACAAAAGATCATGGGCAAGCCATATCATGTGAGAAAACTTACAATCTTTGTCTTTCCTCTAGAATATTTATTCAAGAGTTTGCAAGAACTACTATAATCATAATAAAGTTGCATAACATGTTGTTAAATCTATTTGAGATTTCAATGAGTTTTTAGTAGGCAATTACTAGTTTCATCATCTTAATTTATTAAACATAATTCAAGAACTCAATTGTACACACAAGCAAAAATGTTCCATCTTGAAAATTTTTAATTCATTAAAAATAGTTGTGTAGCACTTGGTTGATTTTCAAAGGATCTCCTTCAAGAAGGTGAACATTAGCAAGGATGATGTCACCTAATTTTATATTGATGACATCTCTTGGTACTAGGATCACAACATCCTATTTATACCATCTCCCATCACGGAGTACCTGATAGTAAATAATAAAATAAGTTTCACTGTTACGGTGTGGGAGAAGATAGCTAGACTTTGATGACACATTATCACTTTCAAAGCATGAAAACCTTCATCAAGTTGAAATAATTCATCACATAAACCAGAAAACTTGTCCACATAGCTTAGGCCCTAGGGAGGTTTCTAGACGTGTTGCTAGAGAAGGGGCAACATCATAGGAAGATCAAATTAGTATGTGTTGACAAACCTTGGTTTTTAGGTGCAAGATGAGCCATGAAGGCTGCTATGTCATTGCTAGCATTGTTTTCTTCAAAAAAACTTATAATAGAGTTCACAAGCAATAAGACTAGAATACCTAGAAAATCTTTTGAATTTGGTGGCATACCCTATAGGTATATTTCATATGAAAACATAATCAAACCCAAAAAACAAAGAAGACAACTAGGTGAAACAACAAAAACAAGCAAAGTTGGAAGCAACAAAAGGAATATGGTCACAAGAATTCATAAAAAATAACACCTAGTTGTGTGTTGTCCACTCTTGGGTACTTTTCCAACATTACATTCCCCCCATTCCTACTTGCCTTCCTCAAATATTGTATTGCCATCGCTATGAATTGTACACCTTTTTTTCTCCCTTTCACCTTCCATCTCCATTCATTCAAAAGGTCCTTAGTCAAAGATTTCAAATGTCAGACCAATTAAAAAAGTTTCACATCTTTCAAATCTTGTTTTAATGTCCTTTAGAAATTGTTGCAGCTTTTGTTGTGTGTCATTGAAAATAAACACAATTGATGTATTTTTGCCCTTACTTTTTTCAAAAACACTTGTTTCAAGGTTTAGGACATTTTATGGTGTCATTAGTGAGTCAAGTTAACATAAGCACTATTCAAAGTATTATGTTGATGAACCTCCAAGATTACATGTGACTATCAGTATGGCATTCACAAGATTTGGTTAGCTATGATGTTTATCATAGACCTATGATGATACCACTACACAACAAACCAATGCAAGAATTAGAAAGAAGAAGACTGCTCAATAGCTTTGGATGAGGTGAAATGGCCAAAATTGCAAGCATCATGGTAGTAGCTAGAGCAATTGTGCTCCTTTTTAATAACAACATCAACATATCCCAACACCTCCTTGTAAGATTTATGTGAAACATAAAAATGTGAGTCCAATATATTACCTTGTAGTGCTACATTTGCTAATTGTACCTTCCTTGTAGAATGGACATGATAGATTTGAAATACCAATATATTACCTTTCATAACAAAACAAAGAATTGGCAAATGCAACAAAGTTGTATTTGCCACAAATGATGGTGTAGATGGGTTGTTGATAGATATTATAATTTGTTTTGTTTCTTATCTAGATTTTGGTTCACTTTTGATACTATTGGAATTTTCTATGGTCACACATGTTGTGTTGTCCCCTACAAATTGTTGGGGGGATGGAACTACACCATAAACCTTGGTTGGAGGTGTATTAAAAAACAAGGCTATCAGAGTGGATGGTTTCCAACAAATTGTCGGCTAGCTGCCGTGCATCATCCAAACTCTTGAAGTTGTCACCAATGATAAAAAGGTGTAATGAAAACAACGAGTCTTTCTAAATAAAGTACAAGTGTCTAATTACTATTAAGCAAACAATTCTAATGTTTACATTTGGCAACTGGATAGTCCACTAGAAGTGTGTTGCAATGCTAAGTGTCATTATAATAAAGTTTGTCACGATTTCACACTACTTCTTCAAGAAAAAACTTGACTTAAGATATTTTAAGACCTTTCATGCGAACACAATTTGGACAATATTAAATTTGTAGATGCATTACTTGATTCCTAAGAATGAATATGATACTACACCATCATTTTGTACTATTCATGCAAAAGGTAGACCCTATTTCATCATCTTTTCTACCAAAGCTGCTATTACATCTAGTGCCTTGATACGATTTGTGGTGTCTTTTAGCTGCAAGGAAAGCTCAGTACAAAAAAAAAAGTTCAGTTTGAGTGCACGCTTGCATTAATAATTTTAGACTCTTCTCATCTTTTTCCACCATTGTCGCCACCACTGATCTTGGGAGTCTAAGGGCAGTTGTGAACATTGTCTATGGATTAGGGTTATTGTTTGTTTACAATTTGTGTATAACTCTTCATGTCACTTATTATTCAAAGTTTAAAGATCTTGTTTGAGATTTGGAATAAAGATAGCTAACTTGGCTTCATGAATGTTCAGTATTTCTAGTCCACGCTCAAGGCCGCTTCTTCAAACAAAAAAACTTGAGCGTGTTGCAAAGAGAATGAAAGAGCTTGAACAAGATAATGAATAACGGTTTAGTGTGACATGGGTGTGCAATTTAGGCAATGGGCTCTTCCATTGTTACGTTGACTCATTATTGTTTGACTAACTTTCAACTATTTTATGAACAAATGTAAACACTTTGTAGCTATGACCATAGCTTAATTAGTTACAATCAATACATTTGAATGAAGATAGATAAAAAAATTAAACGCCTACTAACAATAGTTAACGTCATGAACTATCACCAACCTAATCCCTATTGTTAGCCTATTGTCAAAACTTCATCAACCTATAAAACTTTAGGTCTGAATGTACCTTTAAAACCTCACATAACATACACAAAACGCACAAAAACAAAACTGAAGCCCTAAATGTCACCCTCCAGCTCCCATGCTTTGGATGAATGACTACTTAAATATTTGATGAATATGTTACATATTCATCCACTTCCAAAACCCTAAACCCAAATCCAAAAACATCACACACACCACAGGTTCCCATGCTTGGGATGAATATGTTACACGTGTGACATATTCATCCAACCCCCAAAACCCTAAATTTAAATCGTTGCCCATAAGCGACGTACAGACACAATTACACACACAAACCCCGAAACCCTAAACGTCGCACACGACGGACAAAAACGCTGGAGCTCAACACCGTTCCTCTCAACGCTCGTTCCGAGCGATTGCGACTTTTGTGCGGATCGTGTCGAGGAGGAATGGGAACAGTATCAAGGCAGTTGCATGGGCTCTTGCGAATGCGCGCTGCCTATTATCCCAGGCAGCGGATGTGGTATGGCCAGCAGCCTTTGCAGCGCCTCTCACAGGCGCCTTCTTCTTCATCAGGTTTCGCATCGGCAGTAGAGAGTGGCAATAATGACGAACCTTCACCATCATCATGGTTCCAAAAACTCAAGGGGGTGTTTGCAGGCAAGACGTCTCCTGGCGGTTCTGCTCAAGTCGCCCAAGAGTCTGCTACGGTGTCGCAACAAGATCTCACAATGGAAAGTGAGTGCCAAAATTGTTTCATTGTGAGAGCACTTGATAGATATGCTTGATTGTGTAGCTGAGAGCGCTGAAGAGCTTTGTATTTCGTATCACAAATCTGTTGGAAGAGCCTGCAACAAGGCTTTGCAATAATTCAGATCTCTAAACCTTTAGCTCGGTTTAGGTTCTGAATTGCTGTGTTCTTCTGTAGCTTTTCTCTTTCTTTCCCTTTCTCCCGTCTTAGAGCTTCACAAGTAATCTTTAAGCTGCAAAAGAATGGGACACTGGGGGTTTGGTTGTTGACCCCATGTATTCTGAAACTCTTAGGCATTCAAGGGGATAAGGAGAGCTCTAATTCATAAACCCTAGAACCAGATGAGCTAGCTGAAGGGTTATGATCTTCCACGGCTTTTCTTTTCTCCCTCTAATGTTTTGCACAAATTCTGCAATAGTTTGAATAAGAAGTCTTGAACATATTCAGTCTTTAAACCCTGAATTTTCTGAACCCTCAGAACTTTAGGGTTTGGAAACTGCGAAGTTTGCAAAGGAGACAAGAGTGAGGATTGTGTCAGAAGAAAAATGAGGAGTTGACTCTTCAGTGGTTCCCCTTCAATGGCTTTCTTTTGCTCACTGTCAAGACTTTTCTATCTTATTTGTTGCAGATGAGCTTTGCAAAGTGATATCCACACATAATGTTAGCAGTGTTAACTAATGCATCTTTTGGTTTCACAGACTTTGCTGATGAGCTGAAGAAGGCACGGCAGTTTGGAAGCTTGACAACTTTTGGACGAGGTCTACCCCGTGGGGGTGAGATGTCAGCTGTAAAATCTTTGGAAAGACAGGAGGGGATTCTTCGAGCTCTTGCTCGACGTGATCCTGTGGTATGTGGCTCTTCATACCTTTTCAGTGCATATTTTTCTCTTAATCTGATATTTCCAGTGGGCATAAAATGTTTGAGTTTATTTGTGTGAGTTCACTGCAGCAAACATGTTGTCTCGGTGGAGCTGATTCTGATTTTTTTTTGCTAACAAGAGATGTTTCTGGGTCTGCCTATTTTGAGGCACACAGAGAGAGATTTTTGCTGGAGGTTGAATTGACATGGTTGATGTAGCAGTTAGGGTGCTATGTCATAGTTGCTCATAGGATGTGAAAGGAGGGTTGTCCAATCAAGGGCGGGGATTGCAGGTGATGTTTGGCTGTCTTGAGTAAGGAAGGGGGCATCTGGCTGGGCATGGTGGGGTTCCAGCAAGTAGCAGGTCAGCATAAGGCTGAGGTGGCAGCTGAATGTGGGTGTACAGTTCGTGATGTGGAAGATGTGGTGGCCAAATACGAGTGGGCAAAAGAAGCCAACAGGCGTGTCATGAAGCTCAAGGAGGAGGGCAAGCCACTTCCCAAATCTCTTGATGAGGTTGGTTTTTCTCTGGTGGGACTCACATCATGCAATATGCTGTGGATAATAGAAAGCATGATTCATTCACTGCCACATGTTGTGATTTTAAGACATTACTTTCAACCTTACTTTCCAGGAAGGTGACCGCTGTAACATTATACATGCAGAAACAGACTAATGCAGAGGATGGACATGTTTCAGTGTCATTGTGAAAGCTATGCATTGTAATTTCCCATCTGAAAATAGTTTCTCAAGGAATACAGCATTCAAGGAAGCTAGAAACAGTTACTGGAAGCTCTTTACAATGGCAATCTTCAAGTCTCATGTCCCCTAGGGAATCGTACTTGGATCTGTCTTTACAGGTGGAAGCAATGATGGGAGGTCGATGGAGTGCAGCTGCTTCAGTAAACTTGGCGAAAACTGGGCAACTGAGTAGGAATGCTGCTTGTCCATGTGGATCTGGGAAGAAATATAAGAGGTGTGTGCTCTTTCTTTCTCTAAATCAGGGTTCCTTTGCTCTTTCCAAACTTGGTTCGCATTGGTGGGCAACAAGGCTCCAGCCTGCAGTCTTGCAAGTTGTGTCTCTTGGGCCCCATCTCTCTGTTCAAATTGGGTGCTGAGGAATGGCAATTGCTTGCCCTAGAATGCATCTGAAGGCCCAAAGATATAAACTTGGAATGCCACACTTCCAGCATTATGGCTGCAAGTTGATTCAGGCATCAATTGCCACATGATGTTAACAATTTGCAAGCTTTGACATTATCTTGTTCGATTCATCCTGTGTATTGATATTTTTGAGGAGCTCTTTTTAGCATGTGATTTGATAATCATGCATATCTGTTGTCTGCATTAGATTTTTCAATTTGTAGCAGTCATGTTGAGAGATCATGTCTGTATCCTGACTGGCATCTTGCTTGCAGGTGTTGTGGGAAATCTGAGACTTGAACTGCATTATGTGCAAAGTATCTGGAGGATGGTCAAGTAATATGGGAAATCTTGTTAATGGAGAACTTTCTCAGGAGTGCAGAAGATGAGTTCAGCTAGGTGTTTCTTAGCAGAGTTATGATGAGAAGCCAAACTTTCTTGCAGTCATGTAGTTTTGCAGACATTTACAAGTAGAGGTTAATGACAGTATGCAATGTTGGGTAACTCACCAAACTAGCTTAAACTAGATAGAGGGTGGATGGTCAGTGGATAGATCTACGATGTCACACTGAAATAGTAGCCGTAATAGCTCAAAAGCACCACAGTGGACACCACTGAAAATTACACTTTTCTTCATTACACTGAAATGTTATGGAGAGTTTAGTTGGAACTGGAGTTTCCACGTTAGAATGTCCATCATGTTAGAAATCCCTTCAAATGTTAACTTGATAGAAGGCAAATCATTTTTAAAATTACAAGCAATACAAAAGGCAGTAAGCAGGTACGATTGAAGAATCATGCTAGAATACTGAAGATTTGTTCCTAAATTCTGTTCATGAATGGCCTTTTATTTAATGTTCCATAAGCATACTGTGCAATCCTTGCTAGTGCTTCTGAAAGATATCAGCATATGAGACACATGTTTTTTTATGGACTGTGCCCTGTTTGGGTCAAATGGAGACACATGGATGTATGTGCAGAGTTGAAGTGATTCATCCTAACCTTGAAGGAATGATTTTGCTGAACCCTGATCCATAGGCACTGGCTTTGCAAACTAAAGAACTGGTAGAATTTGTTTAATGAATGTGGATTGTGCTTTGTACTCTAGTAATTTTTTTGCCACAACAGAGGAGGCACCTTAGGCAAAAGGTTAAAAAGCAGGTGCCTGCTTTTCTTCTCAAACAAAATTGCAGCTATTCAAATCCTACCAGATATTTATCCCAGGTATGGATCTCAAATGGGGCCAGTCTGGTCATTCAGGTACCATGCTCAGCACCTGCCTTGCACACGGCATTTTCTTTCGGAAATTTGAGGTTTTGAACTGGTAGCACAAAAAAATTCAGCTTGGATGGCTAATGTTTCAAATTTTTGTAGTTAACCAAGGGGCAGAGCTCACTACATGAATCAAATATCTATAAAAAAAATTGGCTACAGAATCACAATTTTCAGTAGCTAAAGATTTTGGCTACTAAGAACAAAGAACATATGGCTACATTCACCAAACCTTAACAGCAAGCATCTTTCTAAAAACAAAGGGGGAAAGTGGGGGGAAAAAGTGTGACCTGCAAGCTGTTGATCCAAACACAAGCAAAAGGAAATATTGGAAAGAACAACAAACATCAAGAAAATTATTGTGGAGAATTAAAAGACCAACAAACATTGATAGCAGAGAATGAAAAACCAACAAACATCGCAGACTAAAAAGCAACTAAACAAGGACTCAAAGAAGAAAGTCAAAAGCAAAGACAAAACCATAAATTGGAAAAGACAAATTAGAACTAACTTGAAGTTCAACACAACTCAAAAAAGTATTAGGAACTAACAATAATGCATAAGTCAGAAAATTGGAGCTAAGTTCTAATAGCAAGACCACACCACTCATTTGCAATTAAACTCCTTTGTGAAAAGCTTATGTAAGTGAATGGTTTAGGATCTATTTTAATACATGTTTATGTGCTTTGCATCACATATCATAGGTAGCACCATAAAGAAAATTCTATAAGTAAAGAATGTTTTGAGAACATTCCCACGAGAGTATGCAAGTGATGAGAAAGCCTATTCCTCAACTTTGATTTCATGAAAGACAAAGTTGAAAAAGTTTTTTCATCTTCAACACTCCCCAAGACTTGCATAGTTGCAATCTTTGCCAACTTGAAATATTCAGGGAAGGAGTGCTTAAAAATGTGAGACATTGATAAAGAGCACCACAATTTTGTAAAAGGGTTCACCAAAAATGGAGGTTCCATTGTTGCAGCCAGGTTTGCTTTCATAGTGCACTTGAAAACACTGGCTTGCAACTCAAAAGCCCCCAAAGACAAGATGGGAGGAGAAATGGGACCTCTTGCTACCAATGACCTCTTGTAACAATAATGACCTTTGATCAAGCTTTGTGAGATTCTCTTCTGCATCAAGCTGAAGCCAATATTGGGGGTAGACCAGCCACATGGCATCTATAAAGTATGAAGCAAAAAAGCAATTGCTGAGTTCTTGTATCAAAGTTTTGGCTATCCTTATCCCACACAACAACAAACTAAAAAACATTAGTGAATTTTCAAAGCAAAAATTAATCATAAATGTAGATGAACCATAAACTCAAAAATACATGATGCAAAAAATAGGGTGCACCTTTACACATTTTCTTCACATCATCCACTATAGTGCTGAAGGCCTCTTGACTTATGAGCCTAGGTATGCCTATTGTAGGATTAGAATAGTTTGCATGTACAATCAAATTGCCACTCAAAGACCAAGCACTCTTGATCAAGGGTATTGAGATGAAGTGGGGAAGCTTGCTACTTTAGGTCGATCATCTCATGTTTGCTTAACTCCAAATCCTTAAAATCCTTGAATGCATTAGATTGAAATGATGTAGCAAGGTCATTATATATTTCATAGATTTGAGATTGGGAAACCTTTATAGTTGCCCCATAATTATTCTATTTCATGTTCTTTGCAAACCAAATCCATCAAAACCATAAGAAAAAACATAGCCCAAGTGTACAAGCAAACATCTATAGAAATAATGCATTTGATAGAAATTTCATAAATCTTACAAGACCTCAAGAATACCAAGGAGTGACAAGGAGAGAGAATAAGTCCCTAGGACAAAAATTAGTTTGTCAACTAGGGAGAAAAGGTTCCAAGACTTCATGTGCACATAAATTGTTATGAAATCCTAAGTCAGCATAGGTGAAGGCTGAAGTTGAAGTTAACAATATTTGGAGTTGCACCAAAAACATATTCATACATACTAAGCATTACAAAATGTGGCATATGGAAAAGACAACTAAAAGAATATAAAGGAGAAAGAAAAAACCAAAACCAACCTTCCATGCTTTTGCATATTTGATATAGACCATTGCATTTTCAATTTCTTTAAATATTTAATTAATACCTTATAGGAAAAAATATTTCCATGCTTTCCTTATGATTGATTTTTTGTATCCAAACAAGAAGTTTGACATGACATTGATCCAACAACCATATATGCAACAAAATTAGCAATATACAATTTCTGAAATTATTTCAAACCAAACAAAGAATTTTCATGTTTCTTCAACAAACAAGTCATGATCACATGTAACTCATGCAATCTAATACAAACTAACAGTAAAAAATATTTCAATTTTTTAAATTGAAAAAAAAGCAAGAATTGCAAAGCAAAACCAAAGCAATATGGCAAAAGAAATTAAAAGATTTCTGTTATAGTGGCCATGGCTGTTGTTCATATCCTATTCTAACAACCTCTTCAACATGAAAGGTTTTTTTCTTTACACCTACACATAAATAGTGACAAGAGAAGCCACCAATTTTTTTGTTACAAACTTGGCTATAGATGTTTTTCCTATTCTAACAACCATTTCAGCGTGAAGGGTTTATTCTTCTAGAGATGAAAACGATGTCATTCTGTTTCAAAATTCAGTGAGAAATATGAAAGCCTATTACACATTTATGTATTTGTTCAAAGTAGCTTATTCAAAACACAATTCATGCCTCCATTTTTTATAATTTGGTTGGGCACAAAGTTTTTTTTTCACATCTTATACCAAGAACCAAGTAAATGCTTGTGCATTAATCCTATAACCCTTGTCCTTATGCATACAACCCCAATGACCTCTGCCTTGTTGATGTAAGAACTCAGCAATAGTCCATCCACTAGTATCTTTGCAATGTTTCTTACGGATTTTGGGGACACCCAAGAATGTGAAAATGGGTTGAATTGCTTCATATTCCAACATGGGTTTACCTTGCTCAAGGAAATGAAACACAATGGCAAATTATTGTTTTTTGCACACCCTTTTGCCTCTTGAATGGCTTTGAACCTACAATATTAAATCACATGTTCAAAAACTACACCAAACTTCAATATAACATAATAAATATCAAAAATCAAGATAGGGTATTGGAAGGAAGATTCACTTGTTCAAGGATAGAGAAATGAGAAGAGCTTGCATAAGCCTTCTCATCTTTAACATGGACATGATGCTTGTGAACATACCATTCCACTTTCTTCATTTTGATGGTGGTCATATCCTTAGTGGTTTTCCTTTTACTTGCATGTTTTTTTAAATTGTCAAATTTAGGAATAAACAAGACATCCTTCACCTTGGCAAATGAACAACAAACACACTTCAGGTGGGGTACATGTCCATTTTCACCATGTAACATTTCAGCCCAAACAAATTTGTTCACCCAACTTTTGTGGCATTTTTGTTTTGGTCTTTATTGTTTTCTTCTTCTGGGCTCTTGTTCATCCTCCAAGACTTCCACAATATTGCAAGTTGAAATTTCCAATGGCGAAGGTGTTGGCAAATGACATGGACATACAAGGTGCACTATAGGGTTGCTCTTCTTAATGCTGCTACTCTTGCTATTGCTACCAACAACTTCATTTATAGTCATTGACGTGGACACCTCTAGGGACTATAGAATTTAAGGATTTGAAGACTAAAAAATTGGAGAAATAGTATCCTGCAAAGGAGCTTGTAAAGGTGTTGCATCAAAGGCATTTTTGGAAGATGGCAAGCATTGAAACAAGTTTGTGAATCATTTCTCTTTTTCCATTGTACCTCATTTAGTCACACAACCCAATCCTAAACCAATATATACTCAATTAGAACACAAGTAAGGTTCCAAAAAATGTTAAAACAAAATACTTTTGGTCCAAAAAAATGCAACCAAAGAACAATGAATGAATAGTCTAGACTTTTGACATGTGTGACGCAACCCTCTTTAAGAACACTAAGGAGGCACAGACTTGCACAAGTCGCCATTGCATCTATGATCTCAAACTCAAAGTACCTTGGCCTTTCATCTTTTCAATTGCATTCACACACCCACTCTTCAACATCAAGACAACACAATCCACTACCCTGCTGCTTGACATTATCATTCTTGAATGTCATGAGTTTGTTGAAACTAAGCACAAGCAGTGTACTTGTGAATGTTTTACTTTGTATTTGTGAGTATTGGAGAATCCAAGTTTAATGGCTAGTCAGTGGTGTAGATAGTAGCCATAAGGTGACAATATAACCCATGATGTAAAGACCTAAAGTATTTAAGGTGGTGATAACCCTCCCTTGACACATCTACATGTTAATAATGTGACTACTGGATGAAAAAAATTCTAGCAATGGTAGGTAATAAAGAAGGTTGTTGATAGTATTGTGGCTATGCTTGTTAGATCAACATAATTTTGGCCAAGTTTTCCTTCCATCCAGTCAACCCTAAACCCTTTAACCCTAAATTGAAGGCAGCTGAGTTAATTTTTTTAATGCAATCAGGCAACTTTTAACCAGCAAAAATAGACTGCTTGCACTGATTCCTCATTCCCAGATTAGCCCTATTTTTGGTTCTTACCCTTAGAATGTTTAGATGCCAACTTATAGGTTTAAGATCCCTCTCAATTATGCATGTAGAGTACACATGGTGTGAAGTGGGAGATGTTTCCAAAAAGCTGGACTCAACTATTGTCTTGTCCTAATCCCCTAGTTTTGGAAATGCTCCCAAACTGGGGCTTTACCAAATTGCAAGGTACATATCGAGTCATGCTGCATGCCACAGGTCTTCATACAAAAAGATCTTGAGAAATTTCTTTGTTATGTTGCTCTTGGGCAAGGCCCAACACCAGTACTGACATTAGTCCCCAAATTCCAACCTCTTCTGATCTGAATGGGAGAGTGGCATCTTGTCAGTACCGGCATTAGACCTTCATTGTTTACCGGGGGGCAAGGGCCAGAGTGATTAGCATCCACCACTGCACCGTGAAGGATGGATGGTAAGTGGCTAAGAAAACAGTTGGGTTCCAGTCCCACAGCTAACCATGATAGTTAACTCAGTGGCTTTTTTAATTACCAACTAACAACCCTCTTGCAAGTGGCTAGTAGGTCAAGCAGGTCATTAGTAGGCCCCTCCTGTATGTGTAAACCCTCTACTTACTTCGTAGTCACCTATACTGGAGACTTTCTTTCACAATATGCATTAAAACCTACTTATCTATACATAAGAGTTTCTTACACAATGTGTAAAAAACAAACTTACATTTATCTGCCAAAAATTTTGCAATGTATCTGGAGTTAACTCTATAAAGCACATTTTTTCATCTCGGTGAAGGGAGAGCATTTCGTTTTTCATAATACCCCCCGCATCCTATTTCACCCCGGTTTCTCCACTAAATTACTGACAGGTCTTTACATAGGGTACAGCCCTCAACCCAGGGCATTACCAAAATCAAGCCTGCACTCAGCTATTGCCTCGTGTGCCCTTATTTCGGGTAATGCCCTCGACCTAGGGCTTTACCCTACACATACGACTTTCTTACACAATATGCATAAAAAACCGAACCCAATTTTTTCTTTTCTATTTGCAGGTACTTGTACAGCAATCCCTTATTCCAGTAAAGCCTGCTGCCTTGGGCCTTACCAAATTATGTCACTTTGTACTGTTGAGAGAGGACCATCACATCAAAATTAAGCGATATTTGAACTCTCACTTGGGATTCGGGCCAAAACCCTAAATTGCCATGCCCTCAAACAACATAATCCCCTGTGGACCTGCCCATCCACAAATACAACCTAACAAGGCCACAGAAGCTTGTACAAACATCGGCAACAGACAAGACAAGATTGCCTATTAAGCAAGTGAAAAAGACACCATAGAGAACAAACTTCATCGATTGCCAAATTGCTCGAGATTACATGTGGGTGGGCATAGTGAGGAAAGATGTTCAGGTGATGTCCAGTTACTAGTCTATAGTGGATCAAAAAATGGTGCTAAATGAAGTCAAAATGCACCACAAATGAAGTGAACAAGAAGTGAAAGCCCGAATAGGCATTTGAACCCATATTGAAGCAGTGCTGCATTCAATTCCAATTAAGCATATATATATACTATATACACTCTGTGCAACCAAACCAAAAGTTTAATTCATCCACCTGGACTTGGGTCTGGAGTTAATAATAAATGAATGAATGGATGAATGAATGCCAGCTACAAAGGAAGGAGGAGCATGAGTATGGCAATGAGTAATTGTACCGTTGCAATACAAGCACCACTTGCGGAAAAATAGGAAGCTCTAGTAAGGCCACCAGCGGCGTTGGGCGTTGCCTTATGACTCTTTGCAGTTGGTGTAGTAGGTGATGAGCTTTTAGGTGAAGAAGCAGCTGCTCCTGCGGCTGCTGGAGCAACACCAGTTGTTGCAGGTGGAGCTGGAACAGGTCCCAGAGTTGCAGTGTTGTAGAACTGAGTGAAGAAGATGGCATTGATTCCATGGACAGCAACAGAGTTGTTTGTGTACAGATCTGGGTTCACGATTATAGCATTGTCGAGTTGGTAATCGTTTTGCCCAACACTTTCGACCAAGATCGAGATACCTGGCGAAACCGTTGCTATTCTGTCGCCGACTTTCAAGCCTAGAAGGTCTTGGAACGTGTAGCTTTGATTCGCAGTGTGGTAGCTCAGCAATTGCATCATATCTCCCGAGGAGTTGTAAGGAAGTCCAGCACTGACGACATCGTCCGGAGCAAAAAAAGTTGTCCCAGGTTGTATGACTTGATCAATGTCAGTTAGACCTTCTAGTACTCCTGAGATCGCTCCATAGTGACCTGCTGCACGTAACGCGTTGACGACTTTCTCACTCAGAGTGAGAACTGGAGCTGGTGCCGGCGCCGTTACTGGTACTGGTGCCTGTGGTGGTGTCGGAGGTGCATTCACCTCGAAAAGAGCTCGAGGTTGCTGTTGGTGTTCCTGCACTAGGGAGAGCACTGGCCGCGGAACGCGTCCAAAAATGCAGCATAGCAAAATACAGCTCGAAAAGAAAAACTGCACTCGTTTCCCTTCAGTACACAGTAGCATTTCTGCCATGACTCCTGAAGCTGATCAAAGAGCAGCTCTACAGCTGCTTCACTTTGTTGACAGGTTTTTTCAACCCCTCAAGATGATCAAAGAGCTGAAGTGAGAGCAAGCTGCAATCAACTGCTGCACATCAGGACAAGAAAGAAATTCAGTAAAATTTGAATACAGGAGCAAAGATCCATAGCCACAGAAACAGCTCGGGAACACTTGCAGCTTGTATCGATCTAATCGTACAAAAGTGGTAAGGAGTTCATCACAGACAAGGCCGACAACAGGTAAGTGTAGTGCCAATATAGCAATGACAGTAACCACAGCAGCACAACTGTAGGCTCTCAAGAGATGCAGCTATACTGTTGTAGTCTAGAAACTTTGTGAACAAGGTGCTGATGCAGACATCGTTAACATCTAACTCAAGTCCACAAGCCTTCACAGTAGAAGTTGACAAAGTCCCGTTGAACATTGCAGTAGCCCTCAGCGAATTAGTACTGCTGATTGCTCGCAAAATATGAGCTTTCTACAATGCAAGTCCTAGTATGCGAAGGCATGAAAATGTATAAAAGCTATGGCGACAGCAGCTACTTCTATCCATCTCCACGTCCTGGACTCTCAGAGTTTTCTCCCTCTAGAACTACTCTCTCTACAACGCCTCTTGGAACTAGACTACCACTCATGAAAAGCTCAGCCCACTGTGTTTCGTAGTTCCTGTAACGCACCAGTTCCTACTTACAACTAGCTGTGAGTCTATGACCTCAAGACCAGAACTACCCGCATCTCGGTTACCACAAGGCAGCTGCTGCGCAACAAGCAAGGTGAAGCCATGTTCGAAACGTCCATGTCCAGAACAGACTCGAAACTTACTCGCGCAGGCAACAGTTTTCTAACGTCTAAACATCTTGGCGACATCTACATGCCCTTAGACCGGGCGGAACACTGCAGCGCATGAGCAGCAGAGGCTAGAGTCGAACTCTGGAAAACCAGTTCAAAGCCGCCAAACATACTGTCGACTCCTCCCCGGAATCTCAGCATACGCGTATGAGTCCTCAGTCGAGGAAGGAAGCAGCTCCCCGTCCTAAGGACAGAAACTAACTTCCAGAAACTCAATGCAGGAGACCGCACAAGGAAAGCTTTTCCCCGGAGAAAGGAGCTGGGTACAATGCACCCATGCCACTCTAGAATACAGGAAAGCTCGACGCGGAGATACCGGCCTAAATTCTAATGCTACACCAGAAAAAAACATGAAAGCCCACAGCAGAGCTTCCGAGCTGTAACCGCTGCACAAGAAAACGTGAGAGCAGCTCCAGGCATAATAATATTGCAGCACCAGAAAACACGAAAGCTCAATCATCAATGCAGAGCTGCTCTCGGCCGTCAGCCAACGTTTGCAAAAGAACTGTGCAAGAAAGCTCAATGCAGTACTCGAGCTACCGGCCGAAAGCATCTACACCAAAACTCAACAAAAGAGAGTCCAATGCAGAACTCACTCCTAGTTGGAGTGACCGTTTCTCCTCACTCAGGACCCAAAACTGGTCACCTAAAACTAACCCCCCCAAAAAAAAAGGAGCCAAAAAGAAAAAGAGAAAAGAAAGACCAGCAACTAGAGCAAGAGTTTTTGGAGAATAGAAACGTTATTTCAACGTACATGAAGAAGAAAGATTACAGCCGAGCAGCCGCAGCACGATACAAAGAAACGCGAAGGAGAAGAAGAAACTTGAAACCTACAAGAGATGGGTATGGCAGCCAACTGCTCCTTCAATACACTAGCGCAACAACTTGTGCGCTTTGCACTGAACTCTCCGTAACGGAACTGTACACGAGGCCCAGCAGCTGGTGTGTAGTATCACAGTCGGCTCAGGGCAGTCTTTGCCTTCCCTGGAAAGAAGCTCTTGGTACATTTTGTTGCATTTCCTTATTACCAAAGGAAAAAGCAGCTCTTTAGTCCAGTATTTTGCCTTCTTCCCTAGTAAAAGAGGCTCTTTAGTCACATCTGATTAGCTAACTTAACTTACTTAAGGTGCATTCACACTTGGTGTTAAGGACTCTAGGGTTGATCCCCTAACACCATGCTAGCCATTTAGGACTTAAACCTAGTTGCCATGAAAATTTTAAGTTAAGCTAGCATTCACATTTAACGTTGGGTGCCACCTAGGATGCCACCTACATTTTCAATTAACACTGACTTAACATCAAGTGTGAATGCACCATAATAGCAACATGACCTGAAGTCTTTTCTTTCTTTCTTTCTGCCTATTGTTCAGGTCACTGGCAATTTGGTACCCAATAGATATGTAGATACAGTAAACCCCCTTTATAATCACATTTCCCCTTTTTGTTTGTGTCACACATTCTTTTTTGGCAAACCATTCGTTTTAGTAAAAAACACCACTTTTTTAGTCACTATCACCCTCATTAGCAATACAAAACATTTGCAAAGCTTTTTATATAAAAGTGATTATAATGAGAAAAATTTAGAGCACATATTAGGGTTTTATAAATTGTAATTCCTTTTGACAATGTTAGTGTTGTTTTGTGTTCAAGTTGTGCAACCTAGCAAGAATGAATGTGACTGTACACAAGCAAAAGACATGCAAAGTTGTCAAAAAAAAAAACAAAAAATTTGAATAAAAAAAAATCTAATTAACAAATACACAAGCTAATAATTAAGGAGCTTAAACTCAATGTAAATTGTCACATTAAAATAGGCAGAAATTACAACCTTCTTCAAGTTTAATAATGCATAATAAAATTAAAAATAACCCATGTAGGAAATTTAAACAATTGGCACCTTTATTCTAACTTGGAAAGGCTTTTTTTTTGGGGTGTCTGTGTGTGCCCATCATCACAATTCTGTAAAATTTATATTGAATGTGAGTATACACATTTAAATCACAATTCGTTAGTGTCACCAAGGGCGTGGTTATAAAGGGGGTTACTGTATTGACTAGTGTTGGGCAGTGTTTTTTCTCCTTCTACAAACACTGATTGCATGTCATTTTGTACTATCTATGTGAAAAATAAGGCCCCAGGGTAGGTACATTAGCGAAGTTAGGGGCCTAGGATGAGGCAGATTTAGTAGGGCAAAAGGCCTGGAGGTATATGTAGGCATAATGTGCAGCATTCCATTTTTTGAAATGCCTCACGCACACCCACACACACCAAAGGAAAACTAATGCTAGGTAAGGTGCCATCTGATTACACTGAACAAATTGGCGCAGGTTTTTATGAGACTGTGTACTAGGGTATGTCATTCACCCATAGTGTAGGGTGGATATGTCATTTACATACTTGTGTCATAATCTTTCGGTATTTTCAGACATACGGGTTTTACTCAAAGAAGCTCTTTCATGTAAGCAACTCTATTGTATCTTTTGACATTAAGCGTGCCCAAATCTGCTGAATCTTATTGCAACAACAACAAAAACAAGAAAGAGGAACTGGAAGCCTGCCCAAATCTGCTGAATCTTGGTCTCTCTCATTACTTAGCTCTGGCTGACAATTTTTCTTTCCATCTTGTAATGGAGAAGAGCACAAACATATAGGTAGTTTTTGCACCTGGGTAGAATTACTAGCTGTGGTTGATAACTTTTCTTTCTCCCTTTCATGGACAAGGGGCCCCAACAAAGTAGGTTCACACACATATGGAGTGCACATACTCTGTTGGGTGGACATGTCATTATTTTGAGCTACTGTATTTTGAGTATGTTATTTACAAACAGGGGGTGTTAGGGTCTGTTTGCATTGGGTGGCTGTGACAACCACCAGTTTTTTTTTAAAAGGTTTTTGTGGGTGGGAATCTCATGTGCAGGTTCCTCAAGAGGCTCTATTCTCACTTGGCACTAGAGTGGAGAGACCAAGCCCACTCTAAATTCACCCAAAGTGAATTTCTATTTGGCCTTGCTGAGGAGTTTCATGGTATATTGAAATACATGGTCCATGGGCCCTCAATGGTAACATAAAGTGGCCTTCAATGGACATGACCCCCACCAGGTATTACCAGCCTTGGGTGGGAATATCATTGACATAGGTACTTATCACTAATGCAGGTATTCATTCATTTACAGACATTTGTAATTGGAGGAGGATATACCTGCCTGGGTTTATGAAGGTACTCTAGTTAATTCACATAGATCTCCAGCCTACCCTAGTGAAAAAATGCAAACAAAGTTCATAATACATTTACTTATTTGAACACAGATATTAATGGTGAAATCATGCCCTGAAATTTGACCAATTTCTTTTCTTTATTGGAGTTAAATATATACATAAAGAAGAAGAAAACTTATTTGATGGACATTTAACTTCAACAAAGATAGGTCTAAACTAACTAAACATAACCTGACAAAATCAGGTTATAACCAGAACTGGCACTTACAAGACAATAAATACATATAAACATGCAATGCTAATCACACAGTAGCACGAAAAAAGAATCAAGAGCAGAATGATGTTGAGCCAAAGATATTGAAGGAAAAAAATGATAATCTTAATTTAAAAACCTTCATGAACAAGATGATCAAGTGCAATATGTGTCTCAAATCTGACATTATATATAGAAGAATTCTCGAAGTGGCTATGAATGCTGTGAAAAATAAAAATAAAAATTTATAACATAATTGATTTAAAAACCTATACAAAAAAGTTGAAATTGTGATTTTTTTTCCTTAGAATATATTGAACTTACCACTTGTTGGTAGGTGCATTGTTCATTCATGCAAGAAACTACTTATGTAATAAATGCTAACTTCCGCAAGAGGTGGGCCCCATTGTCCCTCTTGGACGTTTCAAAGACTCTACTTAAATACCCCCTAACTGATAATGCTGGTATTTAGTGTCTTCCGTATTATGGGGAGCCGCACAATAAAGGCAATCAAAGAAGGCGTCTCATGCAGTAAAACTCTTTCATGGATCCATAAAGGCAGAAAGGGAAAACCCAGATTTTGCTGTTTTCTCATTGTTATCTCATCAACAAATTACATTCAACTGAAGAATATCAAGTTTACTAAAAACCCTTCTAACTTAGCTAGTCCTTGTTTTAATGGCTTTATTCGAGTACATCCTCACAATCTAGCTTCAAACTAAAGCAGGCATTAATGTATCTTAACTTCTTCAAAGCTTCCCACATGCACAACATGACTTCAACAAATATGGAGAGGATGTGGTTTCTTAATGACAATTTGAGTGGATGTTTTGTTTTTTGTTTCAAGTTCAATCTCCTGTCTAGTGAATGGTTGCCCCCCATTAGGATTCATAAGAATGAGAAATCTCATATCATTATTATATGACTACTAAAAAGCAGGTTTTCAATCCTTTCGCTCTTGGTTTAGAAGGTTGGAACTCATGTTGTTTTTACCCAAGCATATACTTCTATTTTTGGATGTGTGCCCAAAAAATTTGAATTTTGGGATGTGTAAAAATATGTAAAGACATGTTTGCAAAACATTATACATTTTATTCAAATATATAGCAATTGGTACACAATTACTTGACATTTATCATGTTTCTTTCATAATGTTATTTGCATTAACAAATTCCTCTTTTTTTTTAGAATTAAATGGCTTAAAACTAATTTAATAATTGGATATCAAATAGGACCTATTCCAACATAATGGAACATCATAGCGATATTGAATGTAAAACATCAATCCTACACTTGGGAACAAGGGATTGAATTAAAAACAACATCTATGCAAGACACATGTATAAAAGAATTATAATTTAGAATAAAAAATAATTGAAATATCTTATGCACAAACCCACCAACTATGCAAATACAACTTTGCACTTGAAAGCCCATTTCTATTGTTGTTAATGGGTTTATGAAAATATGATTGGTGCTTGTGAGGCAACTTTTGTCCCTCTACTTTCGGTTCTACAAGGTGACTATGCTCGAAAGCACAAATACTATCGGTGAAAGACGAATGCGAGTGTATGTCTAAATGTTAGATAACGTTCGTAGTTGAGGTTAAGTACTTTGCCTCCTATGCCTCATTCACAACTTAACATTGATAGATATATTTTTTAGATTCACAAACTCCAAATCCTAGAACCTTATATTAAATTATCATCTTTTTAAACAAACTTTAATGAATTCAACACCTTCTTAAACTTGGTTATAACCAGCAATCATTTGAAATATTATTTCTAACACATAGGTTGTTCAAATCCAGCTTGTCTTAGTTTTTTAGAAAATTAACCACTAGGCGCACCTTCCTACCAAATCTCAAGATCTGCAGCTAAATAAATCAGAAGTTATGCTATGAAACCCGAAAAGGTTTTACGAAGGCAATTGGTTCAACTTGACTGCAGACCATTAGTCACTTGGAAAATTGTTTTTAACACATAGGTTGTTCAAATCCAGCTTGCCTTAGTTCTTTAGAAAGCTAACTACTAGGCGCATCTTCCTACCAAATCTCAATATCTACAACTAAATAACTAAGAAGTTATGTTACGAAACCCGAGAAGGTTTGTGAGCTTTTTCTAAGGTTCCAACCTCCCAATACTATCACTATTCACTTCCATTCCTTCCAAACTATCACAAGATTTCCATTCTACTCTCCTTCCTTTTCCCAACTACCAAAGTTGATCATCCTTTCCCTCCTCAAGAAGCTTATAAGAACTAGTACTTCTCAAAAATTTAATTAGAAGTTGTTTCCAGTGGAAAAAAAAAATGAAGCCCCAATCATCCAAGTTCGCCTTTAAAAGAGAAGGAGAAGGAAGGTGAAGGTAGACCCAAAGCTTAATGGCCAATGGAAGGAGAAGGATTTTTTGCTTGGTGGTCAATGGAAGGAGAAGGAAAAGGTTCTTTGCTACCTATTCTCACTTTCCCCCCAAACAACTTTACTTAAACCTTCATTTTTTATCCTTTAACATTAAGGTTTCACTTTACTATGGTCCTAGGCCATTATTTACCCATTCCCTTCCTTTTTTGACCTATAAATTACGATCGCATAACTTGATGTCACAAGTCCCCTCCACCTTCATTGTCAATTTGATTTTGTTGAAGATCTTTCCTCTCTTCCTTGAAAGCATGGTGTCGCGCACAGTCACATCTTATGGGCCCCAAGCCGCACAAGCGAATGAAAAACCGCCTTCGGAGTCATCTTTAGATTTGACCCTAACGCAGCATCCTCATGATGAAGAACTCGAACCTCGAGAAGTGCGTGCTCGTCTTGAAGTTGAACCCCTTTGAGCCTAGTACCATCGTATTTTGCCAAACTCCCGCACCCTAGTGATATTGTTACAAGTCGACCCTGCTTTCGATGACAAACTCGAAACTATTTGTGAAAGTTGTTACGAAACCGAAAACACTTCTATCTTTGCTTGGTTTTCAGTTCCCAACGTTAGACACTATCGTTGGTTGCGCGGTCCGATTCATCGACTACCTCCCAATAGCAAGGCGGACTACCGAATTCGTACCATTCGACGCATTCTAGACTTCCTACAGTTATGAACTATGGCATAGCCCTGGATTTAACATGTACTTGCAGCTCCTTATTGAGCTTACACATAATCTAAATAAATGTTTTAGTCCTTATGAAACTCCTGTTATCATTAACACACTATCATATTGTCTATTTAATCATTAAGCTGATTCGAATCAATCCTACATTCCTACGGCTTGAAGATTGTTCTATCTCTATTGGGCCTTTCACTAACCCCCTACCCCTACTTCATAAATTCCCAACATCCTTGCTACTTGTTAAATACTAATACCAGACCAATGTTTTGTTGTACACCATGAACTCTGGTGTTTGTTTTTCTTCCCCCAACCTTCTAGAGATTTCTCATCCCTACTTACGCTAGTAAGGTTCTAAAACTATGGTTTACCAACTTTTTGCTGAAGAAAAGAACTAAACCAACCAATATTGTATTTCAGAAAACAAAACAACCCTCCCACACCCTGTGCGTATTCATCAACCCTTATTCTAACACAAAGTTGTCAAACCCCCTTAATAACCTCACCACACTCGAATAATCCTAACACAATTCTTAACCATTGAGACTACCAAATGTGGCCATGTCGGTATGGCTCACAGTGCTTCACCTTTTTTTCTTTGGGTCCATGGTTATTGCTAACCTAGTTTTGAAAATAATGATATCTTAAAATTCTTATCACAAGTATTGTAATAGCTAAAGATTCATAGTAGTTAGAGTCCCCAAAAGTTATGAAGGTAAATATTATGCATTTTGTAAGTCATGCATTTCACTATTTTTGTGTGCACTACTTTGGTCTTGAGCATTGCAACTCATGTTGTTCATGGTTTGAGTAAATGAAAGATGAACCCTATGAACACATTTCTTATTGAACCTTATGGCAATTTGGCACCATTTTTGAGAGATTATTTTGAGGTGTGATGTCAAATGAATTTTAGAGGCATGGTATTATATTAATGGGTATTGATTCTTGTCAATTAAAGATAAAAATTTATTAGGGTTTTTGGGCTTGTCATAATTTTTCTATTGTTTATGTGGACACATCTAAATTCTAAATTATTAGTTTTGGGATGTGTTCCATTTTTTTTCATCAATCATTTTGGCCTTTGGGATAAGAGACATAAGAAAACTTTGCGTAAAAATAACCTAGGTTGGAACTTGGGTGCATTTTCAAGTGAGGGGTTCCATTCACCAAGGATGTTAAACACTCTTATGAATTTTGCAAGTGTTAGTGTGCATTGTTTAGTTCGTGGACTCTATGATCAACACTTATCTTGGCAAATGAAAAACAAATAAATTTATCTTGCATGTACTTCCATTCCTTGTTGGCTACGAACCCCCAACCTTTTGAGAAAAAGGTCACATTACTATGAGTCATTTATTTTCATTAATTTATAAATACAAAAATGTTCATATTTATTTTAACTAAAATTTGCACATTGGCTTTAGTCAGACCCATCAATGTTGTGCAAGTTGCACAACTAACACCTACAAAATTTGCAAGGGTTTTTTTAAAAACACTAACACCCACAAAGTTCATAGGGGAGTTTACCATCCTACATTCCATTCCAACTTGGCAAACCTTTTACATATGAGGTTATGATTTATGACAAATCGTTTCTTTCCTTCAAATTTTTAATTATGAGCCTCAACAACTTTTTTTCCACATTAATTACTAGATGTTTAACAATTGGTTACATCTATATAGAAGAAAAAAAATGTCTATGGGGATTATTTGATTATTTTATGAATATATGTAATGATTGTCCTAGATATTACATTTATATTTAGTGTTTATTTCATGTTGCCTACTTTCTTGTCCAGAAACTTGCCACCATTACACCAAAGTGTCTTTTGACCAATTGTAACATCCATGCAAACCATTAACATTCCATCTATCACGAATAGTTTAAATAATTAAAAAACAAAACAAAACAGGATGTGATTATAAAATTTAAAACAATAAAATACTATAGATTGATGTGGTGAAAAATACCAAAATGACTAAATCATGATCGAGAACAATGTTGGAAATTTTGAAGGTATTGGATACAATCTAATATCTATGGATAAATAGATATAGAGTAACCATTTGAAGCTTAAGATCTTGGAACACAATTTGGTTGCTTTTAAAGTTCAAAGAGGATTGTAAACCTCAAGTTGGTGCAATCGTATCTTTTTTGAACACTCAAAATGGAGAAGAAATAAGAAAAATATGAGCTTTGAATGTAGTTGGGGTTTAATGAATTTTGTTCAAGCTTTTATTCTTTGGACATGCATATTCTTTTGTTATTTATTTTGTCCCTCAATTGCCTTTGAAGTTCAAAAAAATATTGCAAACCTCCACCTAATGCATTGATGGTCATGAAAATCATTACAAAAGCACAAGAAATGAAAAAATATGAATACATGTTCAATTACTAGCTTGTGTTCAACAATGGGTGTGTCTACCTTATAATTGTTTCATGATTGATGAGAACAATGGATCATTTGTGACAACACCATTGGTATTTTGGGTTGATGCTTGTTATGTTAATAATGAAATAATTATACTCCACTACATCTAATAGGATGTTTTCCCCTTTTTGCAAAGTCAATAAGACCTTCCATCAATGTACAAATGTTATGCCAACACAACTTCATGATTTTATGAATTGGAAATTAATGATTGGGTACATAAATGGAATAATTTAATTACAGAACATTGAATTGCCATTTATGTTATTGTTATTCCATTAGCTAATCATAAGTTGGTTCATGTTTCTGTAAATTTTTATTTAAATTTCAACTTGATATAGTTCAACAAAAGGTTGATAAATTATTGAGATGAATTTTGTGATTTAGTTGGTTTTGTGGAATTGGAATATAAATGGTAAATTTAAATTTAAAAAAAGATGAAAATGTTTAAATTTGGAACTTTTTGCACATAGGGTAGAATGCCCCATCATCAATTAGAAGCTAGTGAGCAAACACATGTTTAGTGGGTTACAACATTGGCATTAGTTTTTGCTTATGTTGATTATTGTTCAAACAAACACCCATGATCGAAAATTCAGCCATAAATTTTGTGTTTTAAAACTTATAAAAAGTAAAACGCCTTTGGATATTTAATGTTCATGAATAAGGGATAAGATGTTCAACTTAAAACAAGGAGCATTTTGGAGCACATACATTTTTTTGTAATTTTTTGTTTGATAATAGAGGTCAAGGGAAACATTAATAAATAATGATATGATTGTTAATTTAAAACTTCATCCACCAAAAAAAACCATGTGTTTGGGAATGTCTCCTTAAGTGAACAAAAATCAAAAGACATAACATACAAATAAAGAAATTGACATGTGTTAGAATATATCACACACAAGAACCAACTCCATTAAAATAGCGAGGACAACTTTGGATACCATTGGATCAAGAACCAAGTGAATCCATTAAATACTTTCCCACCAAAATTCATATATGACATTTTCCCACCAAAAGTCACGAAGCAACAAATAAGGGCAAATATCACATAACTTTGCATTGCAATCCTATTGTAAAACCTTGTAGTTCTAGACTAAGCATGTCACATTAAGGTGAAAGTTCATTGCAAAAGTTTCAACATTTTTTAGAAGGATTACAATTTAGAATCAATAAGGGATTAAATAGCAATTTAATTACAATTGAGATCAAGAAGACAATAGAAGTTGACCATAATGCAGGGGATGTGAAGAAAGAAGTCTTTATTACATTTGAGATTAAGGAGAAAGTAGAATGAGTTCCTATTGCATTTGTACTCAAGGAGGAAGTAGAAGAGCTTGAAGGAATATAAATAGTGTAAAAAGGTAGATCAAAGCTAACACAAGAGTACAATATCAAGTATTTAAACTACCTCTATTATCATTGGATTCAACAATCAACATTCCTAAAACAACCATAATGTTCTACTAATAGCACCGGTCATAGATTTCCTTTTCTTCTTTCACATCACACCTTGAAATACATTCCAACTACCTACACATCCACAATTGACATCACATTATATTGGGCTAACTTTGCTAAATTTTATGAACTTATTGTTTCAAGTGAAGAGCTAGAAACTTATGCACTTGAACAATATCTAGATCTAACACATTTTTTGATTTCTTGGTCTTCATATAGAAAACATAAATTTGAACTTTTAGAAGGATCTAAATGGACACCCCTAAGTGCTTGAAATTAGGACCATGAAGAATAGGGTTAAGATGAGTGCACCAATGCATGGTTGGGCCCTGCAATGATCATCGCAATGTGCTAGGGGTGCACCACTAACAAATTCCATTGCAACACATTTGAATGTGCCACAAAAGTGACAAAAATGGCATTTCAAGTACCACTTGTGTAGAACAAGAGAATAGACCTTCACAACCCATCACCCTAACAATGCAAAAGACTCCATAATCACAACCAGTTCAAGCACCAACATAATAATAATGTCATCCTCCTACAGTAAAAATACAAAGGTTAATTAAAATTAGTAGAATATTTAATGCGACTAAACGGGCCAAATGGACATATTAACATCTAAAAGATGCCATGGACACAATGGGGAGGGGACACATTTCTCTACAAAAAAAAACCATGTATTGGAACATTCCACTTACCTCACTTTCAAATCATCTCAATGGTAGAACCAAAAGCAAGAAAGTGGGACCCCGAGGTGTATTAATAGAATAGGAAGATGTAGCAATTGTCACTTGGGTTTTGAACATGCAAATTGTTAGATTATTTATCACCCTGCAATAGTTGAAGTTGAGGGTTGATGAAGTCACACAAACTAGAACTACCCCATTTCGAAACAATGTTCCAAGAGCAAGCTAGTGGTACTAGTTAAAAAATTATCATCTAGAGATCAGTATTTTACTTGTAGAAGGATTAAAGGTTTCTTGGGCAAAAATCTTTATTAGGGAAACATGCCATACCTTCTATTCCAACTTGGAAAACATGTACATACAACACAAACATGCATCAAATCACATTTGGAATTCAAACAAAATAGGAATTTAGTTATTGTTGTAAGGGCAACATTGCCTACATTTTACATCTTCAAAGGTTCAAGGATGTGAAAAGACTACATTCGAGATTGTAGACCAGGAACATCCATGGTAATGCAGAAAAAAAATTTGGATGACAACTTACCTTTTCAAGCAATGGTTGGCATTTTTGTACATATATATTCTAGGGGGTTTTTAAAAAAATAATCGACATCTTTTGATTATGGATGGGCATGGTTTTCATGTTACAATATGAGCATTGGAACAAACAGCAAAAGTTAGGTTAGACATGGTCACATTACATGCTCATACTTCACATGCATTGTAGTCATTGGATGTCATTTGCTTCAAACCATTCAAGACAACTTTTAGAAAAGTGAAAAACTTTGCCATGGCAAAAAACAATTATCTTGAACCATACAAAGTTACACTAGTGGCATGGGTGGACAAGGGCTTGCAATAATCCTTGAAAAAAAAACATAAAATTAAGGTTTAGGGTTGTTGGAATCTAGCCATTAAATCATGTAGCCATGGTTGGAAAATTTGGTCCAAGTGATGTATTCACTATAACAAAAGAGGAAGAACACAAACTTTCATACCATTCAAATGCAACATATGAGTCTAGCAATAATGAAACTAAATTTGCCATAAAGTTGTTGAACATTGCATGGACCTTTTAAATAGAGCTTCCAACTACTCTTGATTGCCCCCCTTCACCCATGCCACATTATTATGTCAAAATGCCAAATAGTCCTAACACATTAATAAACAACCATGAAGAATATCAGTTGGTGGTGGATTTGGATAATGTTGCTCTGGAATCAGAAGACCCAATAGGTTCAAATCAAAGTGAAGAAGTTAGATTGGTTCACATGTTGTCACTGCTTACATTACTAACCAAGAGAAGACAAGGTAACAAACCTCTAGTGGATTATTCCAATTCACATGTGGTAACATTAGACCAATATCTGGTTATTCTAAAACAGAAGGTTGTGTACAAAGAAATTGCAGATAAACTAAGGGAGTAGAAAGATTAAAAAAATGAAGAGAAAAGGTCTAAACAGGTTGAAGGTACACAACTCACCTAGGCTAAACGAGTAGTTTAAAAGAGAATTGAAAAAAATGATAGAGCTAAGTTTAATTAAGCATGGTCTGTTACTTTTGTTAGGGTTGTTGGTGAAGGATTTCATAATAACTTCAAAGCAAGGTATTGAGTTCATCTTTTAGGCTACATGGGGTTTGGCTTAAGAATCAACTTTGCACAACAAATAAATGTTAAATAACAAAGAAGGGAAAAAATATAGCTTGCATGGCATGTCCTAACAAAATTGCAACCTTCCACTCAAGTACTATAAATGAAGGAGGTTTTATTTTAGGTTTTGATGGCTAGTCAAATAGGAGAGATCTAAAGAAAATAAAGAAAAGACACATAAGTCAAAAAATAAAGGAGATACATGGAGTATGGTAAAGATAAGGGGGTAAAGTAAAGAAAGAATGAAGTAAAGACAAGGAGTAAGGTCAAGATAGGGGGGTAAGGTGAAGACAAGGAGTGAAGTATAGGGAGTAACATAAAGCCAAGGAATAAAGGAAAAATAATGAGTAGTGATGGCAACAAAGAAGTAACTACTCGTTCTCAAGGAAGAAAAATACATGGCATGGGGGCAACTTGGCCATCGTCATTGCCATTGAAGCATTAGCTTTTTGTAGAAAACACAAACATAGAAATGAGATGAAATGAAATGAAGTAACGATAGACATAAACATGGTAGCTTCAAATAGGGTGGCATACCCAAACATGGTGTGGCAAATTGAAACATGGTAGACACAGATGGTAAATGAGAAAAAAAAAATGGTAGATGGCGATGTTTACATTAGTGTAATGGCCTCCAATCTACATCAGCAATGATAACATCCTATTTGTGTCAACAGTGATGGCCTTAACGAAGAGGTTCTAGTGATGGCGTCCTGGGCACATAATGCACACAAACACTTAATTTGCTATAGAGGCAACTTGGCCAAGGAGCTTGCTCGAAGGATAGTCAACTTGTGGCGAAAGAACATTAGGGATGGGGACTGTTAGTGAAGGAATGTTGACAAGGGAACATTTGTAGGTCTTGGCAATGGTGTCCTAAGCATTCATAGACAAGCGTTGATAAAAGATGATGCACAAACACACAAAAAGTCAATGAAAGAACATTGGTGATGGTGGTGTTAACATTGTTTTCTTGGAAAGGTGCACAAAGTAAAGGCATACAAAATGTAAGTGATGGTAGGGTGAAAACATGATCAAATATAAATTTCATGATCCTTGTCAAGAAAAATGTAAAGTAGCTATAAATCATGCCTTAACATATCATCTTAAAAAATATTATTTAATGTAATGATCAATATGAACATATTTTTTGAATTTATGTCAATGATATTGAAAAATCACATGTTTAAAGTATATTTAAATAGATTTCTAAAAATTACAAGTATATATTTTTTAACTTTTTGGGTTGCCCAAAGAAACAAAATAAGTTCCAGGTAAATGAAATATTGAAATGTTTCACTTTCTTGGTTAATGGCCATTTAAAATTTACTTATGCACTTTCAATTTCCAAGGTAAAAATAATAATATATCAATCTTTTAATGTAGAAACATTTTCTAACATAATTCCATCAATCAATTTCAAAAATACTTTGGGATGAAAACACAATCAATTAGACACAAAAATAATTATCGTTCATGAAGTCATATTTTTGCACATAAATGCAAGAGAATAGTCAAAATGTTTTCAATCATTATCAAACCATCATGCTATTCAATAATGGGTTTCTAGTTGATTGTATACAAAGTTTGGGAAACTTTTGTATAATAAAATTAGGTTAAAAATATTTTTGAAACATATTGGTCAAAATGTGTTAAAAAAATACTTTTACATTAAAAAGCTTGGTATATTATTACTTTAAAGTAAAAAATAATAGCACATAAGTATATTTGAGAGTAGCAATATCTAATAAAGTAAAAAAGTCCAATATTTCTCCTACTTTAAGCCTACTTTCTATGAAACATGTGTTTAGAAAATAGAAATAAATCTATTTAAATGGACATTAAACATGTAATTTTTTATATCATTGGCATCAAGTCAAAAACATGCCCATATTAATCATTGGAATAAATAATATTTTAAAGTTTATTATATGAATGTGTATTTTAGGGCTACTTTCCACTTATGCAGACAAGTATCATGGATTGTTTAATTGAACATGCTTTCACCCTTTTGACTTACTTTTAGTACATTAAAGTTTTCCAAAATTTGTATATAACATATTATAAACTCAATATTGTGCACCATGATGGTTTGATAATGATTGAAAATGTTCTGTCTATATTTTTTTGCATTTATGTGTAAAAATATGACTATAACTATTCATAGCTACTTTTGTTGTATATTTAATCATATTTTCATTTGACAAATGTCATCTTCCTAGAGAGGTGCATAGAGCATAGGTGTTGGTGTGGATGTTGTCTTCTTTAAAAGGCACACAAAACGTAAGCAATGACATCTAATAGGGACATATAAAAAAACTCAGATACGAAATATCCTAAGGTTCTTAGACCTGGACACACACAAACTTAGAGAAAGAGTGTTACAATGCTCCTTGGACCTAAACACACATAGACTCAAAGAAAGAAAATTGGCTTCTTAAAGGAGACACAAACATTATAGAGGGAATAGAAACAAAAAAAGAAAAAGTGATAGAGAAAGAAAACTTAAAACATGAGGAAAAAGAAAGAGGTAAGGAGTGGTTTAGACTATGGAGAGAATTACAACAGCAACGTCACAACGTTCTTTTAAATCTAGGGAAAGAACTATAGATTACCCCAAGTGGCGTTATCGAGGTCATTGATATTAGGGTATTAGGTTACTGTTAAAAAAATCCCTAATTCAAGACCCTAAATGCCCCCGTGATTGTGTGGCTACTATTGTAAATATTTAAGTTTATTATAAGTTTAAGAAAATATGAATGATAATAAAAAAAAGTTTACATTTAATTAAATTATTAATCTCATGTTTATAGGAGGACATGTGCCTTGGTATAAGGTTTCAATTGTTTGTTCATAGTTAATAAAATGCACGAAGATAAAAGTTTAATGTGTTCTATCCAACTTTTTTCAAACAACAAGAGCCCCCTCCCACTTTGGGGGCTTGTAACTTTCTCATTTGAGCTCATAATCAAGTGTTATAAAAGCCTAGTAATGCTATGGTTGAAGGGGCATCTAAACTCTTGGAAGACCTATTGCGAAAAATGCACAATTACTAAACTCTAGGACATTTAGCTTTTAAATGTTCGCTTAGCATCCTGTCTACCCTAAGTGAGGATAATTTTTCCAAGCAACAAACACCTATAAAACATTTGAATTGTTATGACAATGTTTGGCATAGGCCATATGAATGGATGCAAAATTAGTGGCAATTGTCCCAAAACTGGCCATCCAGCAAGGTGTCAAGGAAAGAAAAACACAAACTATAAAATGTGGAGGTGGATTATTAAAACATTAACTTATCATGTTTTAATTATTAAAAGACATTAGGCTCAAAATGGGTTCAGAAGTGTTGCAATTTCTTGTTAGTGATTTGAAGATTGTAAGAAATACTAGCGCTAGATTCCACAATTCCAAAAAGGTCATTGTGAATAACTTGAAAGCTTGATGCACACCAAGGGTGGTAGGGATATTTTTATTCCAACTAACCCTCTCTTGATTTGAGGGTTAATATATAAGGAGTAAACTTAACCCCTGTGCTGTTCACACAAAGAAGATAGATGGAATAATATGATGGGGTTAAGTTAACCCTACCTTGAACTGTTTACATTGAGGGGTTGTCCAAACTATGCAAAAAAATTGGGTAAGTTGAGGAAACTTAGGAATTTTTCTAAGAATTTGGGCACTCTAGAGGATTCCTCAGAATTTTTTTCCAGGATGCTCAAAGTTGTTTTGGGCAGTTTGGGAATTCTTTTCTGCCTGATAATTTTGGGCAGATAATATAGATTGAAAAAAATTCATTTCTGCTCAAAGTGTTGGGAACCTCAAAAAACCCTGATGCTTCAAAAGATTCAGGAGAAAAAATTTCCAGGATGCTCAAAATATTTTGGGCAGTTTTGGAATTTTTAGGCTGCCTGAGAAGATTATAAAGGTTGAAAAAAAATCTCATCCCTGCCCATTAATTTTGGGCACTCTGAAAGATCTCGATGCTCAAAATTTTTGTGAAGTTATGGTGCCAAACAATGGTCAGGCATCTTATCAAGGTTGAAGAAAGTTTTCATTTATGCACAGACATAATATGGGGCACTCTGGAAATACCCTTACTCTCAAAACATTTCAGACAGTTTGGGAATTATTATGTGGCCTGATAATTTCGGACAGACTAGAAAGATTGAGATTATTTTTTGTTTCTGCTCGCCATTCTGGGTTCACATGGTCTATGTTGGCAAGAACAATATTAGAAGCTCTTGTGAACATTTAGAGGGGTAATTTTTAACCCTTTGAAATCAAGGGGGTCAAACTAACCTCCTTCTTCCACCTTAACTTGATCCCAAATCTAAAAACTTTGAAGATATTCATTCATGGGTAAAAAAGATTTCCAAGCACATCTATCTCCCTCTCAACCCCCATGCCATGTCATTTGGCGAGTCAGTTTTTATGGCTTTTGTGCGAATGGGGTAGCATTAGTGTTATAGTTTATTTTCTTAGTTTATTCCATTTACCACCTCCATGTGAATCCAGCTAAAGAAACAGAGGTTCAAAAAATGTCATCAAAATTGTTGTGTGCTGCTGGATCCACTCTCAACACTGTAGCCTTGCCATTTACATTAAAAAAGTGTCTTAATGCAAAAGAAGAGTTATGAAAACTCAAATATTTCACCATGCAAAAATATAATCTTCAAAAACTTCTTTAAAAGAAACCAAAATCCTTCAAGATATTATAACTCTAGAACTAATCTCAAGTTTCAGCACGAGAAAAAATATCATCTTTAAAAATCCTCATATAAAAATAGACCTATTACCTAGGGGCGAAAATCCCTTAAGCTACTACTATACTCTATAATGAATCTAAACACAATATCCTTCCTTGCTGTGGCAGGCAAGACCAACAAAGCCAGTGGCCAGCAGGGTTTTTTTCCAGTTTTGTGAGGTCAGTTGAAGTGACAACACAAGTCAAAAAATCAGCAAATCTAGTCAAAAGGTGCACAGAAAAATCAGAAACTTCCAAGTTTTTTTGTGTCATCATAGTGTGAAAATGCGGAAAATAAGAAACATCACTGGTCACACATATAAAAGCAAGCACAATGATGTTTTGAGCTTTCAAAGACTTGCAGATAAAACCTCAAAACACTTTTTGAATTTTCTGATCTTGCATCATTGGTTAGCATCCCAAGAAAGATTTAGGATTAAACGATGACAAGCCTTTACAACTTGTGTAAATAATTAAAGAACTAGTTTGAAAATGGTACCAAATGAGAATCAGAGTCCAAATGTGACGACTTTTAGAAAAATGTAATTTTGTGACAGAATATTATTCTCTCTCGTTTTTTTTTTTTGCATGACGATTGGCGAAATTTGACACTTGGAAAGAAAAAAAAAAGGCTGGTTCCCAAGAGTTTGAAATAACAACTATAAAGAAAACTACATTCAGCAATAAATATACATGACAAGGTACCCACCACTTAAGGGTCAAATTCATTGCCTGACCCTATTAATGGACTTAGCCTCCAGGCCACATGGAAAGGGCACATAGTCTTTAGGTTTTATCTCTGGCAAGGACCAAGTTGCAAAATGAAGAAGTTCATTTACTAGGCTTGGAACAGGTAATAATATATACTACTACAATGTCAGATTCGGGATGCCTTGTCTCTTGTGAACTAACTGGTGATGTGCATAGTCAAGGAGGAACAGCCGCAGCAGGTTACCAAAGTGCAAGACAATCTACAACAAAATCATGGTAGCAAAATTGTTATGCAGGAGGAGCAGGTTCCTGACAGGGCAGGAAAATTTTAACCCATCTCAAGGCGGGCTGTAACTGTAGGGGAAGGTTCTTCTAGGCTTGGAGTTTTATCAGACTTACCTCCCCTTTCTTTAGTTGATATGCTTCATGCGACTGCTGGAAGTTTCAGTACTTAGAGTGGTTCATTAGCTCGTGGGCTGTTTACTTGCCTGGACTTTGGTCCAGGCCCTTTGTTTCTTTTTCTCTCCCTTTGTTGGGTGCTTTCTTTTTATGATGTTTGGCAGGGTTTCATCATTTTAGTTGAAATAGGCCCTTTTTCCCATCACATATGGAGCCCAGTTTCTCACTCAGAAAACTTGAAGCTGCATAGGTAGTTGTTTGCAGAGATCAATCTTACACATCAAGAATATATGGAGGTAGGCCTTATCATATAACTTCCAGCGTTGAGCACTTATCTGATTTTTACAAATAACTCTGGTTCTAGTTTTCTGAAAATTCTCCAAATAAAGGAAGTTCTAGTTTCAGGTTTTTCAAAAGAAAGCGTCATAGAACCGGCGGGTTATAAAATAGCCAACAAAAAACCAACCAGCAGTTCTGCTGGACTGGGTCTCAGGTTTTGTTTGGATACTTATGGATCAATCCCCAGATTTTCTGAGAACCTTGGTTATATATGAGAACCGGTTTTTGGACTTTGACAGACATATCATTTATTTATTTTTGAGAACTCCCAGTTACTACTTTCCACATCTGGAAATTTCGACTTGTCAATATGTAATGAGCAAGCATGGGAAAACATGGTGCGGGGTAGTTGGCCACCATAAAGATAGTGCCCAGTATTGTTCCCAAGTAACTTAGTGCAAAACTTTGAGAACCAATTGCTCTAGTAGCTTTAATGGATTGCAATAATGATACCTCATCACTTTAAATAGCACTGAAAAAAATGGAATGAGTGCTGCAAATCTACACTGGTTGCTATGATTCGTATTTAAGAAAAAATAAGGTTGCCTTTCCCATTGGATCACCATGGATTGGAAACCCATTATGACTGCTTTGTGGCTAGATCGAGTACAAATGTCACCATGGTTCCACCTTGGTGACCTATTCTATAAGCCCGTCTATTTCCCACTCAAACTACCTAATATGTAGGTAATTACCTAAGTATCATAGGTAAAGGGTAGGCCACACTTAGAGGTAGGCTCAATTTTAGTTTTTCCCCTAACATTGTTGATAGTGACTTGGTGATAGAAGGACCTGTGTTAACACTAACTTAACATGATTTTATTTTATTTTATTTTATTTTATCACTTTCTATCCATACCATTGATGTTACAAACGATGCATTGAAGGTACAAAGCTTTTGACCACTTTCAACCATTTTTGTACATATCAGAATTTAAAGATACATATATATTTTTTAAATCATGCTTGAAATCTTTTTGTGAATTTATCCATGTTTTCAGTTTTTTTTTGTTTCCTCTTCAATGCTTGCAATGAAAGGACATAACTTTTCTCCATCCTCAACAATGCATGTTTTATGTTATTAGTTTCTTTTTGGAGGACTATAAATGTTTTCTAAGCACCAAAGAAAAACTGCAAGGAAGAAAATGCAAGAAGAGAAGGAAAAGGATTCTAATATTATGTTTCAAAAATTTTGAATTTCTTAAAACCCTTTTTAAATTTTAAATCTCATATCTTCTTCATCCTTTAACCAAATTGAACAATTTTTATGTCATTGAAAACAAAAACTGAAGGACTACAAATGTTCTTTAAAGATCAAAAGCAAAGGAACATGAAAGAAAACACAATAAGAGAAAGAAGAAGACAATGATATTTTTTTTCAAAAGCTTTTAAGGGAACACTTTAAACCTTTTCTAGTTTCAACCTCATATCTTCTTCATTTTTAGTATATTTTGAGTAATATAAAACCTATGGGTGTGCCAACTAGGGATCTACAAAAATTTATTATATTGCAAAAACAATGAAACAACGACTAAAGAATATAACCTCAAAATCCAAATTGTTTTTAAATGCACACCATAAAACATACACCCCCTTACATAAAACAACTCATGTATTCTTCATTCCTTGACCAAATCAAACTTTTTTGTGGCATTGGAATCACTAGGTGGAAGGTTACAAATAATCTTGGAACAAATGTTAGAAACAAAGGAGAGATGTATGAAGATTCAATCTCTTTTGACTTATTAAGTGTATGATGGTTGGTTTGTTTACCTTATATAATGTTGTGGTTCCTTTTCATTAGGGTGTATACCATATCATTGTTAGCAAGTTTAATTTTGTAAAGTATATAAGTAGGTGAAAAGAATGGACATTTCATGGTTTGCACTTTAAACATTCAAAATGTCTGAACCAATTAAGAAGGCTCATACCACTGACATAAATCTAAGATCTTACCTACTTACTTAAATTTATTTACATTCACATACCTATCTTAAGCCTAATTACCCACTTGCCTAACCTATGTTAGGTTGCTTATTCTAACGTTCTAGCTTACATTAGGATAGTTGTCTACCTTGATTTAGCTTAGCCTAGATTAGGAAGTTGTCCTAGTAAAAAAAAGTAGAAAATATGTGAATATAAATATAGGGTGTAATATATTGCTTGTTGGCTAAAAGTTATAATTTTAGTTTTTTTTAAATGTACATTTTATTCAAATAATCAATTTAATTATAATATAAGGTATGTAATAATCTAAAATAATGAATTTTAATTAATATAGGGTGGTTTTAATATGTATATATTAGAAAATTAGATAATAATAAGGTGATAAAAAATTAGGTTGGACAATTATCTAATGCCCCTTTAAAAATGATCATTTGACACACGTAGATCCCAAATTTTACACTAAGTGTCCCCCAAAGCAAGATTAAAGGTATAATCACAATTTTCATTTAGGTCCATGAAATCTCAAGAGTGTGTTGGTTCAAAGATAAGCTTGTTGTTCATAAATGCATCAATCATCTCATAGATCACTTTGTTGAACATTCTCGGTAAATTCAATGCCATTTTATTTAGAGGAATGATGTTTCAATGGTCTTGATTGTGACCTATTCCTACCATGTAACCTTGAATGTTTTTATAGTTACCATAGATGGTGATTCATTTCTTCTTACAAGCAGGCCCATTATTCATATGTGTGCTTTGGCCAAACCCCACCACAAATGTCAAGATTTTTTCCCATTTCATGACTATGTTTTCAAAGCAATCTTTATAATCATTCACATCTAATGAACCTATGTCTTCATTTTTTTTGGCTTGGACTAGGGATATAAAGAGTTGATACTCCTAGTTGGGTTTGCCTAGGTTTCTTGATTGACCTTACTTCATTTGGAATGCCATTAAAACCTTGTGTTTTTTTTGGCCTCTCTTTAATTTGTTGTTTTTAAAATTACATGTTGTTCAATAGAATTGTCATTATCAACTTCACAAATGTTTGTGCAATTTGTATGGATTGTAATTTTTTATGTTTTTCAAATGATTTTTTGGTTATTTTTCTTTGAATTGTTTTTGCATGCAAATTTTGTCCCAAATCTATGAATTGGAAAGGGGGATGGAATTGTGAAACATGTTTGGCATGTTCAACAATTGATCATGTTGTTGTATGCACCTTTGTCAACCATTTTCCATGTTGTTTTTATTATGTGACTTTGCAACAACCTTCATTGTGATTTTGCAACAACTTTTACTACAAAGTTTGTTGTGATTGTGTAGTGTAAACCTTTGTTGTGATCCTACCACAACTTTTGATTTGCAAGTTTTGCAATGGTGCAATGATGTTCTTGTTAACATGGTGTTCTTGTTGTCACAAGCATTATGAAAAGTTTTACTATTACAAAATGCATTCATGCTTGTTGCCTAAGGTTGTAAGAGCAAGGTGTGTAAGCTTGTGTGAATTGCCCAAGGAAAGGTATAATAAATTGCTATTGATTTAAGTGGTTTTTTTTTAGTTGTTTCGTTGGCATTTTGGTCATCCTTCACTACTACAAAATGTGAGTGTAGTTCACTAGTCCCCGTTCACGAGATTAGTGAATTCATTCAAAATCCAATGAAATGACTTGGTGTATAGGGACACCTTTTATTGTAGTGTTCCAAAATCTACAAATTTGTTAGATTACACATTAGCTACCTTTGTTCTTATCTTTTAGGTAACTTTGAAATAACTTTGCATGCCACATAAACATCCATGTCACATTTGAAGGTACATAACATCGCAAGTGTGACCACAACTTTGAATTCATATTTCCTAATTTTGAATCATTATGACTTACCTTTAATTGTGGCCTACCTTTCAATAGGTTGGAAATGTAAATTTTATTATATAATGTAAGTATGACACTTGGTGGTTACTAGACACCTAGTGCCCAACCATTACAACCATACAATTTGCACAAATATTTGTTACCAACCATGCACAAGTGCATGTTGTAATGTAAGTATGACATTTGGTTGGTACATAATTAACCACTTAGGTTAGCCATGGGATAGGATTTAAGAATAAAATTAAAAAATGTTTCTTGTGCACCTGGCATCATCCATCTTACATGGTGGGCTAGTAGATGTTGGGTCACTTATATATCAATTTCAACCAAATGGGTGAATGCATCCCAACAAGGTGATTAATCATTCATGATAACAAACAAATTCATTAAAATGCCTTTAGAGAAAAAATATTAGCAAAATGTATTTGGAAAATTTATATGTATAATAACATTATTTGCAAAGTGAAAGAAACATAATTTTAATACCTTCCATTTGGTCATTAAAAGGTAAGACCATTTAAAAAGCAATAAAATACATTACATTTGGTATGGTGAAACTCAAATTATATTTAACTTTTGAACTAAATTTTGTGATAATTTGAGTTTTATCACATTTCTTTTTCTTGAATGCCTACCATGCTACATTTATTGTTGCCATAGTTATTTTGAATCTTGTGCATTAGATAATGTGGTACTAAGTTTCACCCCTAATTCAATAAAATTCCTTCACTTTATGCATAGCAAAGTTTGAAGTTGAAGTGGGGGTATAGGGTGAAAGGAGGACCAAGGTCATTTTACATATTTCTCTAATGAAATACATTTTTTCTTGCTTGGAATGCATACAATACATAATTCTTTCTAAACAAGGTGAAAAAAATACACATGAAGGAAAACATCAAATTACTAGCATGGTTTCATAGTCCAAGATGGTATACTTCAAAATAATGTTATTCAATTTTTGCAATGTAACTTTAACTAGGGTTGTTTTCATTTATCATTTTTTGTGAACAAGGAGAATGTTCCCAAAGGTGGTTAATTTCACAACACTTTTTTTGGAATTTTGTCCAGGAGTAGAATATAACAAAAGTCAAGAGGAAATACACCACAAAATAATGAAAAAAATACAATGTAGTTATTGTTGGAGCTCATATTTCTAGATCTTTTTTAGTCACTTCCAAAAATGCAATTTGTGCCTTAGATAATGCAAACATAGGCATACATTTGTGAGCAAATAAAATAAAGTTTTATACATTTTTAGTACAGAGAAGAAACCTGCTATTGTGGTGGAATTGGGTGGTGTAGTTCAAGACAAGTCATTGATTAATTAGCCTTTCTCAACTTTTTAGGTTACCTTTGTGGTTGGGTGTTTGTTTGGTTTGTTTGATACCCTAGTTTAAATGTACATTTTAGCAAATTAAAAATTGTTAATCTGGAAAGTGTGAAATACCATAGTGCCTTAGTAGCTTTTGACAATAATTTTATTATTTCTAGAAATGTTGAAAATTTCAAAAACTATTTTTTCCCAAGGAACACAATTTTGAGAATGGAAATAGAAAATCTTTTTAAAATTTCAGGACTAGTTAATTTACTTTCAACATGGAATCTTCAAAATTAATTAAGTATTATTCAACATAATAGATGAGTGTTCAAGTTGCCATGTATTAGGTTATGGAAATCAAATTGTAAAAGTTTAAAAATGCTTAAAATTTAAACAATTAAAAAAATAAAAAATGTGTTTACAAATATAATAATTCACAACATATGTTTCTATAAAGAAAATGATTTTAATCAATGTCATTATCTACTTGAAAACCACAATGTTGAGAATGAGACTCATTCACCTGGGAAAAATGGAGGTTGTAAACTTGAAACTCCTCACTTACCTAATCCCCTACCCCAATTTCTTCAACATGCCCTCAACCTCCACTTAAAGTCTTGTGTCCCACCTATGGGTGCCAATTTATTAATCGAAGGTTAATTCGTCATCAATGTTCTTGTCAAACATCTAATTAATCCAATCCAAACCCTTGTGATCATCCTAGCCCAATACCTTCCCTTATTCTCATTTCATTTGCATCGGCTTGGATTTGTGTTTCAACATTAGATGTCCTCGAGTCCTTTCATGTAAGCCTTTGTCGTCCTCATTTGTATAATTGCATCCCCACTATTCTATGGCGTGATGTACAAGTGCCATTTCATTTTCCATTGGATAAATTAGCGTAAGACCCATATAATGTGGCAGCTTGACATTTGCTCCTTTTGCTACCCCAATGGTGTTTTGCTTTGCCTCCTCATAGCAGGGTGATAGGGCATAAGGGAACACGGATTTGATTCAAGTTCTTTCTAGAAGGTGATGGGGAAAATTTACAAGTTGAGGTTTTTTTGCAGGCCCAAGCTTTGTCAGCTAATTTGAGCTCAATCTATTTTCCCCAACATGATTCTCCAACTCACAAACATTTGTTCCACATTTTAACCCTTAGTTGTGCATGGGAATACTTTTGCGCAATTTGCGCTTTGGCACCATTTTTTCCCACATCCACGTCCATTGATACCACCTTAATTCTCACCACATTACACCTTAAATTAAATGGTTAATTCATGCTTTTCCTCAAAGACTATGAGCCAAACCACGACTTCGAACTTTTTTTTCAATTCCTTTAAGTTGGCATTCTAACGCATGTCACATTTTTTTTGGGGATGGTTTTTGAACATTTTTGAGATTTTTTCCACACTGAAGATTCAACGAATGGATTCCCTCAATTGTTCCAACTTTGTTTTCATATTGCACAAGGTCACAATCCACCCCAAATTACACATGTCTTTGGAACGATCTACTTTTTAACCATGACCAAGCCTTTATTTAGGTGGAGTTTGTCCCATTGCAATGGGGGAAACATTATATCGACTCATAAGTTGTGTTTTATGTCTTCAATTTTGTGAAGCTTTTGCAACACATTTTTCTCCACACCAATTTGGAGTTGTAACTAAGGGTGGATGTGAAGCAATAATCCATGGCATCAAATGCACCTTGGACCTTCACCCTAATTGGTTTGTTCTTCAACTTGACGTGGCAAACACCTTCAATTCAGTGTCAAAAGGGGTCATATTTCAAGAACTTTGTACAACAAGTGGGGATATCATACAACTCATCCCCTTTGTTCAAACATTTTATGCATTCAAGTTTCCTTTGTTTTACAATCATCATAATTGTGAAGGTGATGTCATAATCATCCCATTTGCCATGGGGACTCGTTAAAGTGATCCTTGGGGGGGGGCATTATTTGTTTTAGCCCATTTTAAGGCTTTACATTTTATAACTAGTCATTTCCCCTCTTGTTTATTTCCATCCATTGTGTATGATATTCGCGTCATAAGTTCCTTTTTAATTGTATCATTTGTTTATGAACATTTCTAAATTGAACTTTGTGTAATAAGTCTTTCCATCCCACCTCAGAATTGCGTTGCATGGTCACCTTTTGGCTTGCAACTAGACTTCAACACCCCATCTTAATTTACCACCCCATTTGAGGGGATTAAAATCATGGGGGATGTGTTGGGCATCTTAACTTTCACATCATCTTTCATTAAAGATGCCCTACAAAAGGATGCTCAACATGTGGACTTTTTCCTTAGAATGGGTGATGTTTAGGTGGCCTTTCAAATTCTAATTCATTGTTTCGTGCAACACCCATTGTATATTTTATGATGCACACCTTCATAAAGTCCTTTATTTCTTTTGACTTTTCCCTCCATAAAGTGTTTGGACGCCATTTGGGTCTAGGATCCTTTGATAACTTATAAGGACCTTTAGCTTGTAAATAAACTTCCCTTCAATAATTTTTAGTGGTGTTGAACTCATATCAACATCCACCGTCACCCCAACAACCTATTTAAGGAGTTGGGCCCTTGTCATCTTAATCATAACTACTAGGTTTATGGTTGATCAATGTCCTTTCCTTCTTGAAGCCTTAACATGAGTCAACAACAACACATTTCATTTCTAGTAACACCTCAAGGTGACATGTGATATTTTTACCACCCTTAACATGTGTGTGTATTTTTCCATTTGAACAACTCATCAAACATCAAATGGTTCAACTTCAAGATTCCATCTTGGAGCGTTTACACCATCATACCCTTTTCAACATGCTCTCTGATGGGATTTTGAGGCCTATCGTGCCCGAATTTTTTCATGTTCTGGCTTAGGGGTAGGCACTTGGTTTAAAGTTTGACTAATTTTCCTAGCCTTTGGATTATCTTCCCCAATTTTTTGCACAACATTTCGTACACAACTTGGACTACCCCATCCTTCAATTGTAGGCATCTTTTGATGTGTGTGCACACATCCCATCGACCTTATGGGTATCCACTTTTTACGTTGTGTTCATGGCAACAAATGCACTAGAACCCATGATGCAATTTGTGACACCTTTGATGTCATTACGTGAGATGTTGGTTTCCAAATGGGATGAGAATAATTACATTCACTTCCTTCAACCAGATTCAACTCCTCTCGTTCATGAGTCGAAATTGTGCTTACCAAAGATGGCATTTGCACCTTAGCTGACATTGTCATTGCTAACCCAACACGAACGGATTTATTTCTCTGATCTTGTGCAACTTAGCATTTGCTACCTTTGATGTAGCTCAAGCCAAGGAAAGAAACTATCGCAATTGACACCCCATTGATCAATTCCTCCCTTAAAAAATTGAGGTATTTGGTTGTTTACACAAACATGCTGATGTGTTTTTACATGACTATGCCAATGTTATTTGGAGCTTGAATGGGATAGAAGCCCTTCATTTTTTTACCTTGGTCGCTTTTCCTTTGTAAAAAAGTTTTGATCACATTACAAAGGATGCAAATGTCTTCCATTTTTAATTTGAGTGATAGTCGTAGGCTTAACTACTTCTCAACTTCCACCCCTTCAAGACACACCTCCCATTACCAAGATGATTTATTGCAAGCCGTTGGTTTTTGACATGTAAATATGGCCGACCTTCCAAATGCGGTTGATTATGAACATGCATAGAATTTCATAGCAACTTTGAACCAACTTGACGTCTTGTCACTTTTCCTTTTTCTTTTATTTTACTCCTTTGTACATTTTTTTAATCTAGAGTGTGTTTCTTAATAAAGATTTATAGGTCTTTAACAATCCTTTGCCAAGGCAGAGACAATTAAAAGCCCTAAAGTGCTCCATCTCATCGAAGCCAAGTCTTTCAAATAATTCCAAATTAGAAAAGTTGATTATGTTAATACCTAGGTACATATACATTGGCCAGAATGAACCAACATCCATGTTGGTACCTTCACTTGTTTGAGTGAGGCCTCTTAGTGGCCATATTAAGCCCAAAAAACATTAGATGTGAACTAAGAGACCGTGATTTAGTCTAGCAATGAAATACTTGTAATATTAAGAAATAATTTAAATGAATTTTGGGGTTTTTGATCTTTCAAATTGTGGCGCTTCATGCCACGCTCTTGATATCTTTGGAAAGCTCTCAGTGAGTGAGTAGGGGTGCATTGACTTGGTTTGACACTCTTTGGAGCTACAGTGTGAAAGTTATTGATTATTGAACCATTTTTTCAATGAAAACTAAACAAAATTGAAACTGAAAACTGTATTGAAATTTGGGGGAGTTCTTGCTGTTGTTGGAAAGCCCTCAGCAAGTAAGATTTAATAGAGTTTATTTCACAACTTTCAGAGATAAGGTGTGGAAGATATTGATTTTTGAGTGGATTTTGTTGCTGAAAACTGGGTTTGGAAGGAAAAATCAGTTGAGCCCTCAATGTGTTCATATATATATATGTTTATATTTATTGGAAATGTGTTCACACTTGGGCCAACGGCACAGGCTACACTAAGTATACATTAAAACTAAACTGAATTCCAAAAATAAGCCTGAAAATAAAAAACAAAGCAGTCAGTGAACTGGTGCTGGAAATATTTGCAGGTTTTCAGGCATTTACCTGGAAGACCTGTCCTCTGGCCCTTGGGTACTGTAGTTGGAAACAGCATCTGAAACAAGGATCTCAGGATCCTGATAAAGGACTCTTCTCTTCGGTAAACAGATTTAGATTCAGGGAACCATTCCTGCACAAAGGTTATCACCATCATCTTGGACAGACTCTCTTTTTGCACCCAGAGAGAACCTTAGAACATCAGCAACTCTTCTGACAAGGGAGAAGAAACAAAAATTTCACTGTTGAATAGCTTAACAAAATCTTAGACTATGGACTTCACAGAGAATCACAAAAATTGCAATAATGAAGAAAATGGCATGGCAACTGTACCTCAGATTTTTGGTGTAATGGTGCTATATATGATGTTGCAGCTTACGTTTAATGCTGGCTTTGATGTGCATCATTATCCATACTTTATACAACATTGTACAAATAAATTTCATTCTTGTAAGATTTTCAGTGAGCTGTAAGCTTCTCTCCTTGCTTGTGAAGAAAGTAGTAGATTAACCTCAGGCAACTGATTCCAGTGAGTGCAGATGGACCCAATGTTGCCAAAAAAGTAAAAACAGTAGAACTGGTTGGGAACATTCCTCATGTTGCTACCGTATCAATGTTCCTGGCATAGTGCTATTGCCACAGCAAAGGAGGCCTTGTTGGAGGGCCTGGAAATGACTCTTCTCCTGCTCTAACAACAGCCCCATATGGACCCTCACTTCACTGTGAATAGTATTTGTGAGCTCCCACATAGTTCAAGCTTCACTCACTTCCCTATACCAGGTATATCACTTTTCCAAGGTTTAAATGCAGCTTTGTGATCACACAAGGATTCACAGACAGTAAGCAACATGTGAGCTAAGCAAAAAACCTCTTTTATTCTCCCAGTGTCCTGTGAGCACATCAATGATACTTGCTCCCTTTTCCAAAGAATCGTCAGTGGAACCCTAGCTTTATGGTGGCACTCTTTGAACATTGTTGTTATTTCTGTAATGATTGTGCTGCAATGCAACAGCATAAAGGCATCTACAAAGTACACTGAGACAAAGTGAATGCTTTTTGTCTACAACTGGTGCTCTCTTACATATTGTCACAGTTCAAAGCTTGCAAAGAATCCGAAGGATGTGATTCAAGTGGAGACACATATCATACTTCGTCTGCAAAAATCGCCGTTAGCACAAATTGATTCAGGTCAGTCAGTTGGATCTTTGACAAACTTGATTATAACATCATTCATTAGCCTCAATTTGTGACACAAGTAGGGATCTCCTGAGATGTTGAAGTACTTGTGTATTGTTCAACAACTAACAATTTAAATAATTCTGAATTTGGACCAAGAAGACTTGCAGAAATTGCACATAGCTTTGGTGCCAGAAAAAGCTTGTGGTGTGATTTCTTTCCATTTCCTTGTGAAGGGTCAAAGACTCATAACCACCAAGGCATGAGGCATGGGCCTTCTCCTTGGTACTGGCCCTTCTTGAGGATGGATTTATATGTGTCCTGCAGTAGTTACAGTTATGCTAAAACAAAAGTCACACATGTCAACCAAATGCACTCAATATTTCAGAATTCATTCATGCCATGTGCTCCGAGAACTCACCTGGTAAACAATATTTTGAGCCAGGAACAACCAAGCTTGCTGGGGCTTGTGGTGGATATGGCAGAAGCTGTGGCAAAAGTATTCCTGCCATGAATATTACTGTGGTGTCTGGTCTTAAGATGACCTGTGCAGAAAGAAGAGCCATGGCTGCCCTTGGCTCCGTCTTGTCTTCTGATTCTCAACTTTCTTCTGCTGCTGCCTTAGTTTTAATCACAAGCCTGAAACAAACTTTAGTGACAAAATGCTTTGAAGTAGGGCAAAACCTGAAAACCTTGCATTTTTGGAGGATGTTGATCATGTAAGGCTCAGGCTCATTCTGTGAAGATAACAAGGTTGCTGCTTCATCTACGATCCTTGCACATTCCGTTAGTTAGTTTCCTGAACATGAATCCTGTCAAAGAGGAAACGGGTACAGCTGAGATCCACCAAGGTTCTGCTACAAATCTGGCGCTTCTAACTTCCAGAAGATGATGAGCAAGAGTTCATGATTATTCAACAGCAATCCAATAACAATCGCATCCTCTTCACCTCCTTTGTATTCCCCCGTTCTTGAAACCTTATGGCTTGTTTCAGCTTTCCGGCTCTTCGAGCTTCGAAGCAATCGATGTGTCATGCCCTCCGATACCTGCTCCAGTCCCTGAAGTTCTAGGAACTATTACCGCGGCCCTTCTTGGTAATGTTGTTGGCTGTCTCCGCCGTGAAGCTCTTAAAATGAGAAAAAAATTCTTGCTGCGTCTCAATGCGTGAGCCTCCATCGCTCTTTCTCGAGGCTTGTTCTGTGAGCTTAATATGCAGCCTGTAAAATCCATTATTGCAACGTGCTCCATACTGCTCCCAGCTTGCTGAATCGAACGGCTTACGAAATGCCTCAGGTTTCTGAGGAATCCGTTTCCAAACATTAAGCAAATGCTTAGAAAATTCTCGAGAATGATCCAAAACATTTTCGACAATAAAAAGACCGCTCCACGCGTACGTACTCTAGCAAACCGCCGCCACTAATGAAACCTTCAAGGGAAAAAGCGCTTTGAGAAACTTATTAAAGCTTTCCGTGAACAACACCGTCTGTTTTCGCTCCCCAAATTAGTGACCGACAATTCACACTGCCCCCAGAATCTGACGCATTTGAGGAGTCGGAATTAAGAGAGAATTGTATGCCGACTTTTACTTGCACAAATACTCCATTTCTTCAAATAACTTTTCCCAGTCTGTTCGTTTGTTGGCTCTACCCTGTAAAGTAATGGAGAGAGACTGCGGATTGCACACACACAGAGAGAGAGAGAGAGAGAGAGTCTCTGATTTTCTGGGAAAAAGATTGGGCAGACTTGAAAAAAATACCTGGACAGCCAAGAAATTTGAAAAACTTTTGGGCAGCTTGAAGCTCAATTCCGGCAGTCCACATGATGAAGTGGACTTGGGAAATTTTGCAAAATAGCCCAATAGATGGGCGACTTCCGTGTAAATTAAATTATTATTTTATTTTTTTGAAGTTTTTGAAAAAAATTTAGTCATGTTGTCAATAGTTCCAAAACTTACTTAGATTGCATAAACCTGGAAATGAACCCTGGCCTAGTACAAATAAACATATTAGTTGTGAACGCACTCTCACCACAAGGAAAATAAAAGAACTCTGAAAAAGAATTTAACATGCAAATTTATTATATTCTGAAATTTTCAAAATAAAAAAATCACATAAAAATATTAAATTTTAAAATAAATAAATTATTCAACACTTGTGTGTTGAAGCCACCCAGGTAATATGGTAGCAATGTGAAGTTGACAACTTTGGAATGTAAACCTAGTTGCATTGGACTAAGAATGGGCAATGTCAACCTCACAATTTGGCAAAGTGAAGTTGGGAGATAGGAAATTTTAACTTGGGCAATGTGAAAAAGTGGAGTTGGCAACTGGAAAATTCAACTTGGGCAATGTGAACTTAGCAATTTGGCAAAGGGAAGTTCACAAATAGGAAAAGTGAACTTGGTAAAATACCTAAGCATGTGGTCTTCCATATTATTCACCAAGTGTGTCATGAGTTTGAGCTGCATGAGTTCACTAAAGAGTCCAATTGAATATCAAGGGGAACTTGAAGTGTTTGTTATTGGGGGACCTTGAAGGTCGTATCATAAGCCCTTTAATTATAAACTTTACCGTAGATGGATTAGAAGAGAGAGTAACTACCAAACAACAACAAATCACTATGATTAACCTCAAATGGATGAAATGGATGAAAGGAAAAGGCCATAAGTTTTTATTTTCCAAACCCAAAAAACAACATTAGTCCGCCTCATCAGTTATGTTGATAACTTTGTTATTATTATTAATGATGAAAGGTTGGTGGAACAATATTTTGATTAGCAGTGCCCTTTTTGCACTGCCCACCTTTTATTTGCTTGTTATGCGAAGACAATAACATTGAAGAAAGAAACAAACTTCTTTCTTTTTTGGAGTTCACTTTTTTTTGGCAATATGTTTGATATTGTGCTACATTCTTAGCTCAGTTGGAATGGCACACAAACTTTTGGAAAGCCAAAAGAACATGGTTCATGAGAAGGTTGCTCACCCAAGAAAAGTGCATAAAGCACGAGATACCAAATCCAAGACAGGAGGAAATCAAACTAACTTGGAAGAGCAACAAGCTAGCAAAACATAACTTGTGTTGAAGATAGGCCAAGGCAATAAGGTTTGGACAACAAAAATGGTGATGGAAAAATCTCAAGAAAATATGGAGAGGAGTGTAAAGGGGAAAGGGAAATCTTTCATTAACTTACTTGTTCAAAAGTTGGAAAAACAAGCATCCAAACAATTTTTTTTCCAGAATATGTTATTGTCACAAGGAAGGATGACAACTCAAGGTATCAAATGGAAGACATTGTGGATGACTTCCCAACATTTCAAGAATCTTTTCAATTGTTAACATCACAAATAGACATTGGATTACAGTTAGAGTGTTTTCTTCCACGTGAAGTTAAATAATTAACGAAGGGGGACTATGCAACAACTTTGAAGGAAGGGGTGCAACCTTTCATCTTAGGAACATCAATCTTAAAGGACACCTCAACAATTCTAACACTTTTGCCTTAAACTTTTGATCAAGACCCATCAAGCTCAAATGTTTTTTGGAAGTTGAAAAGTCACATGCTACACCTTCACCAAATCCTCAATCTAAGGATTCTTGTGATTCACCAACTTTTCCAAATGAGGAAAACAAAATGGAATTCATTTGGAGGACTCAAAGGGGCAAAAGGGGCAAGAAGAGAAGAAGGAGAATCAATTCACCTCTAATTACTGACATCAACTAAAAAGAGGCTACATTTATGAAGAGGGGGTATAAAATCACTTCATTGCTAATGGATTTTTGGAAATCATTATTTGCTAGCTACTTAGAATCATCTATGAAGAAGGGGAAACCTTTTTCCAATCTTTGTCACATCTGAAATTAATGAGAAGGCTGAAAAAGGACGCATATCCTTAAAGATATTTAAGAATAGAAAAAAATTTAAACCAATAGCAATGGTTCAAGTGTTTATTACAAGATGAATAACACAATGGACATTAAAACTAATGAAGAAAGACATTGTGAATGAACCTCTTTGTAGTTGCGCAAGATCATCATAAATGAACATAACAAAGGAAATCCTTTCAAGACATGGATGATGCCTTTTGGTACTAGACATGACTAAAAGGAATTGAGGGGTCACAACATTGTGTCTAGATGGGAATCATTCTAGTGAACAAATAAAAGATATTCCTCCAAAAGCTAAATAGGAGTGGAGAGAGCAATGGCCATAGGAGCAAGTTTGGGTGGGGAGATTCATATCCAAGATGTTAATACATTTTTTATACCTTCCAGTAAGTAGAGAGGTGATAGACAAGGACATCTCCCGAACAAATTTAACTTTCAAATGAAACAAAAACACATTTGAAATTTTGACAAAAAAGGAGGGGCACTCCTAACAAACTCTACTAAAAAACTCCCATATAATTGATGAATAAGGGTGAAAGCACATTATGGAAGCCAAAAAATGTAGTCACAAATATATTTTTTCAAAACTATGCAACTTTCAACTTATGCTTCTTCCTAGTATGACAATTGATCAAGAGACACCTTACAAGGTGGGAACCCTTGTGTATCCACAACATGTTTTCCAATGGTGCAACAACCAATTCACCTTTGTTCCAAACAAAACCATCTTGGTAACACTCTAAGAACTTCCACAACGATTGTTTCTTTTGCTAATCCAAGTTAGGATCTACTCGAATCTTATGATAGATTTCCCTCCATCTTGTGTTTATCTCATCAATGTCAAATAATGTTCACTTCTTGTTGGAGTTATTATTGAAGTCACCATTTTCTAATTCATGAATTTGTAATAACATTATAATCCCTTCACGATTCTTAGATTCAAATATGGTCTGCCTTTTTCTTTCTACATGAGAAACCCATCTAAGCTTATCAACATAGTCGTTTACATCTGTTATTTTTTTTCCCATAAACTCATCAACTTGTTCCTACAATATTAGTTGCGAAATCTATTGTAGTCCTTCTGATAGGACCAGATCTTCAAATTCAATACCCCAAAACTCATTATCATCAACAATTTGTTCAACTTGGTGAAACCTTTCATCATAATGTTCATTAATATATGTATCAATGTCCAAATTTGAAACAAAGACATCCACTCCCTTAGGTATGATGGAATTGTATTGATACAAAATCTTGATAGTCATATCAAAATCACTAGTGATCAATGTGTTCTCCAAGGGAGTAGTGACATCATGGATCGCAACTTTTGAGCTCATCTTCTATAGCATATTCACCATAGTTAATGGTAATAACTCCACATTGGCTACTGGATCATGCCTCACTTGGATCAACCCTTGTCCCACATCCACGATTACACCAATTTTTATCAAGAAATCTAATCCAAGCAGTATGTCATAGTTGTCGATGTTTACCACCATAAAGGTCATGGTACATTGTACATTTCCAACCTTGATAGGTACTTCGTTAAGTCTCCCCATGGTTTGTGTAACAATTCCAAACTTAGTTTTGTAGGTCTCAGATCTAATGACCAAGTGACGCACTCCCAAATTCCTTAATGGACTCAAATGTGAGTCTAAACTGAAAACAACGAAAGAGTAAGGAGTCAAGGCACATTCCCTGGCTTGTAGCACTTTAGAGGGGTAGAGGGGCATGCTAGAGCTCCAGGATGGGATTAGGAAGAATGACAAGTATCAACTATTCACACGAACCTGCACAAAACCAACACAAGGCGGTTAGTGCATAGTTAGAGCACTTTTGGTGCTAGGACGAGCCACAGGCAATTCGAACTCACAAGATTCACCATGGCCTGGACTTGGGGGAAACCACCACCTTCCCCCTTATAGTATAATCTATGCTTCTCCACGAGGCCCACATCCAAATGGCATTTTGTACCGAGACTCCCAAATGGGAGTTTCGAAATTCCCAAAGTTGGAACTCCCGCAGTTTTGGGACCCCACAACTTTGTGTGTAGATTTCCAATTAGATGAGGTTTAAAGAAAAGTTGTAGCCCTTGTCAAGATCTTTTCAACAATATGTCGCATGCCACCTGCACGCAAGGAAATTGAGTCGATTTCCAACTTTTAATGGTCAGGGGTCAAATTGCCAATTTGACTCCTGACCCTTTTTTTGGCCATAACTTGTGTTTCAGATGTTCAAATGAGTCATGCAAGCCCATTTTAGACATTTAAGTTTCAATATCTTTTCAATGGTATAATTTTTTTTTTCAATCCATTGGGTTTTGACCCTTGAAATCGCTCTCTGAACATTTGGGAGTCCATCAGGACTCCAACTCCCAAGGTGGAAGCTCGCTTGAGAGTGTGAGGGTTCATTATCTCACACTTGCTTTCACTCCCATGTTTCCTCTCTTGGTCCGCAACCTTGCAAGCCCTTGCCTTGGTCGCGAGCCCAAGGCTAGGGTTGCAACACCAAATGCATTATGCCTAATTTTTTAACTACTGCAATAGCCATGACGGACATGGATGTTCCAATATCTACTAGTCTTTCAACCACATAGTTGTTTATTTCTACCAACAAATGGAGAGTCTTACTCCAATGTGTCTTGTTGATACAAGTCCTTCATGACTATTGGAAATACTTAAACCATGCATACTTGGTTGTCTGTTATTTCTGAATCTTTTATGTGTTTAGCCAGTTTTACTAGACTTTCAAGGTGTTATAATTCCCTTAATATCATGAGAATTGTCTCCATATATGAAAAGGAAATATTCCCTTTAACGAAATGGGAAAGAATCTTAGACCTAACAGAGGTCTCCTTATTCATTCCTATCCCCTTTCTTGTGAATTTAGGGGTGTGCATAATTCCACATGGCACCATTTCAATAGGCATCCTCCTTCTATGTACTTGAGTGTAAGAGAAGACATTTTCATTTCCACATAGCTTGTTTAGTTGTTGCATGGTCGTTTCCTCATCATCCAACAACACCTCTAGAAAATTTGTTGCTCCAAAGTTGGACTTCCCATCTTTGGGTTTTTTCCAACACATGTCCTTCAAATGACCTAACCCCAAATAGAAAGAACATTTTATCCCATAGTTTTTTGTCCCATGAGACATGCCACACTTGGCACATTTTGGTCATTGCACATTTAGTCTCAAATAAGTAGTGGCTAAATGGTCTCCTCCCTTGCAAATTTGGCATCCCTTGAACATAGTGGAAGAAGATGATGTATTAGGATTAGGCACATTCCCTTTGAAGAAATTGATGAATGTGTTGTTCAAAGTAGTGACCTGCTTTTCCATCATGGTTTCCGAAGCTCCTTCTTGTTCCTCCTTCAAAAACTCATATGGTGTTTCCCTAAGCTCTCCCAACACCCTTTCCAATTTTGTCGTAGTTCCTACCAACTTTTTAATATCCGTAAAAGTTTTTACCACACATAACTTCTAGCCTTAGTCTAGGTAGAAATCTTCATTTCTATTCAACATTTAGTATCCGTAAAAGTTTTTACCACACGTAACTTCTAGCCTTAGTCTAGGTAGAAATCTTCATTTCTATTCAACATTTAGTATTCGTAAAAGTTTTTACCACACGTAACTTCTAGCCTTAGTCTAGGTAGAAATCTTCATTTCTATTCAACATTTAGTATCACTAGTAGAAATCCCTTGATTTATGACTAGTGTTTACGACTGATTTTTTAGTCGAAAGCGACATTTTACAACTATTTTGCTAATAGTCGCATAAGACAAGTCACAAACGACAAATAGTCGCAAAAACTAATTACATCAGAATGACGTCATCAGATGGTGGATGGAGCCTAAATGTAGTATATACGGTTTCATCCGATGGGGCCAGTATATACATAATGTATACAAGGCATCATTTTGCGACTATAATTTGCAACTATTTTGGTGGATCCAAACTCCAACCATGTGGATACACATGTCAACTATTGAAATACTTCAATTATATTTCCTTAAATCCTTCTACATTTATCTAGGTCGTTGGATTCAACACATTGGGATTGTCACATGTTCAAGTTTTTCTTGATCGTGTGGGTAAGGAGTGGCCATGTTTTTTCCGATTAACTAATGGGTTGTTGCCACGTGGCATGGTTTCTAGTATTTGGGAAACCAGATTGTGATCTTGAATTTTCTAAATCAAATGGCCAAGAAATGGCCATATCTTTTATGTTTGGCTAATCAAAATGTGCCACGTGTCTCAATATGAGCATTATGGCATTTACATATTTATTAAAAAACCTTAGATATATCCCATTCATCAGATGTAAAGAATGAGGATCTTGACACGTGTCGAATTATTATTTGATTGGAAATTTCAAATTTGCCACATCTTTTAAAGATCGAAAAATAGAAACTTGCCACATGGCGATGTTAAATAATTTGTAAAATATTTTTTATTGAAAAGGAATAATGGACCCTAGTTTAACATTATGAATTGAGGTTAGCATTTTAGGGTTTAATTAACAATGTTCTAGGGTTAGGGTTACCATGGCTCACTAATCACACACAAAATGGACATGGAAAATGGTTTCCATTGAGTTAATAAAATCTCAGTGAGCACACTCACCTTAAGTTTTGCAAAGATGGAAGAATGTTTTGTATTGAACATGGGTTCCTACCTTAATGTAATTAACAATACTTAACTTGAATAAGCCTCAGAGTGATAGTTTCTCCACTAATCAAGACCCAATAAGTTGGAAAAGCACTGAGATTAAACCCCTGGGCTAGCATCAGCTACCTTTTTGGCAGGAATGCGTTGCCTCCGCTCAACGTACAAGGATGGAAACCAACCTGCCTTCTCTTTGCATTCTCCTTCTGACCAACTTGTTGGAGAGACTTGCCAACCAGATGCCCACCATCAACCTCATTGGTAAGCTTGGCAAATTAACACTTGCATGTTAACTACCAGGAAACATTGCATCCTCCAATGAGCCACCAAAAGATATACAGCATAACACAACAATTACCCTTCCCTGAAATATCAGGTCAGAGAAGCAACCAAATTAATAAAGGGCAGACTTGGCGAACAACCACATAATCCCCAACATATAAGCTCAGCTCCCCTTGATCCTCAGCTTCAAAGTTATACATCAAGATGGTGTCAGTACAACCCATCTCAACACCTAGCCCACACAACACATAAGATAAAGAAGGACATGACGGTCTCCACAAAGACCATGGACATGGTGCATACCGAGTTGGAAACAATGGAATGGCTGCTTTAACAGACAAAGCAGTTGGATAAGCCCCTGGAGCAACCAATGAGGGTACAACTGCAACAACAGTGATGACCACACATCATCAGTAGCTTCCAGCATCAGAAATACAAAACCGAAGGAATCAAACAAGACTTCAATTTAGATAGT